>FLSG01003632.1_pt1 | contig 76757 bp, 80 predicted proteins | sample 1550511 | NCBI WGS metagenome assembly FLSG01 (sample SAMEA4031768, study PRJEB14383) | metagenome | biome: human; feature: oral; material: saliva | place: Philippines | collected 2014
TTTAATGGATTATCACCATAAACGATAATCTCTTCCATGCTGTTCCCTCCAAATAAAACGTGTTACTTTTTTTGACAAAATTCTTTTAAAGTATACCACATTCGTTTTTGATAATATAGTGAATTGCTTATTAAAGAAATGTTAAGAATATATTTTTACTTAATGTAATAATTTCCAAGAAAAAACTACTTGCTATATAACCGATCACAATGGAAAAAAGGACAATGATCATCCTTATTTGTGCGGTATGAAGAGATTTAAAAAAAGCTTCGATGCGTAAAGCGCCTAAAGACCAAAATGCTAAATAAATAAAAGCAAAATGACTAACTAAGCGTATAATAGCATCAATTCCGAACGTTTGCATAAAAATAACCTCACTTATTAAATCTCATAACAATTATTACAATTATGTTAACATAAAAAATATAAAATAAAAAATAATCACCCTGCAAACATCAAACAATTGGAGAGTAAAAAGCAAATTCATTAGCTATCTTTGAAAAGATGGAGAGTGTTTTGCGATTTCATTATCCGATATCCCAAAGATGGACAGTGTTTTTAATGATTCATTATCTATCTTTAGAGAAATTGCTTGATTATATGAACATAGTGTTCAAATAGTGTTTGAGATGGAGAATGAAAAGCAAATTCATTATCTATCTTTGAAAAGATGGAGAGTGTTTTGCTGTTTCATTATCCGATATTCCAAAGATGGACAGTGTTTTTAAGATTCTTTATCCATCTTTAGAAGGGCTGAACAAAATCTTAAGAAGTTTATCCAGATAAAAAAAAGAACAGCCAGAGTGATCCGACTGCTCTCTTATCATCTGTGTTTTGAAACATTAATGCGGTTAATTGCACGATGGAGTGCAACTTCAGCACGTTGTTGTTCATCAATATCAGATGTTTGTTTTGCTTGTTCAATGGTCTCTTCTGCCCTTTGCTTGGCTCTTTCAGCACGCGAAACATCGATATCACGCGCCCTTTCAGCACTATCTGCAATAATGGTTACGACATTATCACGTACTTCAATAATTCCCCCATTAACAGCTACCCAATTCACATGGTTTTCTGAATCCGTCCGTTTAATTCGAACTTCATCGATTTCTAAAGGGGCGACAATAGGTGCGTGGTTTACTAAAATTCCCAGTTCACCGCTTGTTGTGATCGCAACTACCATCGTTGCATGATGATCAAAAACCAAGCCATTAGGCGTTACGACATTGACCGTTAAATATTGCTCCATAAGGCACCTCTTTCTAGCTACCTACTTTTTTCGCTTTTTCAACGGCTTCTTCAATTCTACCTACGCTTCTAAACGCTTCTTCAGGTAGATCATCATGTTCGCCATCCAAAATTTCCTTGAAACCTTTAACCGTTTCTTTTACTGGAACATAAGAACCAGGTTGTCCGGTAAATTGTTCAGCTACGGTGAAGTTTTGTGATAGAAAGTTTTGAATCTTACGTGCCCGTGATACTAAAGTTTTTTCATCATCAGACAACTCATCCATTCCTAAAATGGCAATAATATCTTGCAATTCATGGTAACGTTGCATTGTACGTTGTACTTTTGTCGCAACATCATAGTGTTCTTGTCCCACGATTTCAGGTGCTAGAGCGCTTGAAGTAGATGCTAGTGGATCCACTGCTGGGTAAATTCCTTGTTCAGTCAATTTACGATCCAAGTTTGTTGTAGCGTCTAAGTGGGCAAAAGCTGTTGCTGGTGCCGGGTCACTATAGTCATCAGCGGGTACATAAATTGCTTGAATAGAAGTAATAGATCCCTTATCCGTTGACGTGATCCGTTCTTGTAATTGACCCATTTCAGTTGCTAGTGTCGGTTGATAACCAACTGCAGATGGCATCCTTCCTAGCAAAGCGGAAACCTCGGTACCTGCTTGTGTAAAACGGAAAATATTATCAATAAATAATAGTACGTCTTGTCCTTCAACATCCCGGAAGTATTCTGCAAGTGTTAAACCAGTTAAAGCAACACGCATACGTGCACCTGGTGGTTCATTCATTTGACCAAACACCATTGCTGTTTTTTCGATAACACCTGACTCCCGCATTTCATAGTACAAGTCGTTACCTTCACGGGTACGTTCACCTACACCAGTAAATACGGAAATACCGCCGTGTTCTTGAGCAACGTTATTGATCAATTCTTGGATTAGCACTGTTTTACCTACACCAGCACCACCAAATAAACCAACTTTTCCGCCTCTTAAATAAGGTTCTAATAAGTCGATCACTTTGATTCCAGTTTCTAATATCTCTGAACTAGTGCTTAGTTCATCAAAAGCGGGCGCTTTTTTATGAATCCCACTTTTTTCGGCATCTTCAGGAAATGCTTCTTCGTTATCAATCGTTTCCCCTAAGACATTAAAAACACGTCCTAGAGTATCTTTTCCTACTGGAACAGAAATAGGCCCTTGTGTGTCTATAACTTCCATGCCACGTTGCAAGCCATCAGTCGAACCCATTGAAATGGCACGAATCACACCATCCCCAAGTTCCAAGGTAGCTTCCAAAACAACGCGTGTCTTATTTTCGTCATTTTTATATACAACTAAGGCATTATTAATATCTGGTAAAGATTGATCCAACGAGAACTCTACATCAACGACCGGGCCGATGACTTGAGCAATCTTACCTGAACTCATATCTCTTCCTCCATTCATTCATAAAATCATTCTAAAGCAGCTGCGCCGCCAACGATTTCTGTAATCTCTTGAGTAATAGCCCCTTGACGAGCTCGATTATACGAAGTCGATAAATCGCTAATAATATTATCTGCATTATCTGAAGCCGTCTGCATCGCTGTCATTCCCGCAGCATGTTCTGCTGTTTTTGCATCAACAATAGCTCCGTAGATGAGGCTTTCAGCATATTGCGGTAATAATTGATCTAAAATTTTTCCTTCATCAGGTTCAAAAATATATTCTTGTTCATATTCAGTTGCTTCGCCAGGGTCTAAATCTGAAATAGGCAGCATCTTTTCCACTCTGAATTGACTTGTTAATGAATTTACATGATGATTATAACAAACGTATAATTCATCAAACACTTCATTTTGATACATTGAAGTTGTTAAGTTAACAATCTTTCTGACTTCTTCAAAACTTGGTTGATCAGATAGATTACGTAATTCATAAGCAATATCGATTCCTCTAGTTTTGAAAAAATCTGCTCCAGTAGCGCCAATGGTAATCATTACATACTCATCTGAAGAATCATGATCTTCTTGTAACATCGTCATCATTTGCTTCAAAATAGAGCTATTATAACTTCCTACTAAGCCACCATCAGAGGTGATGACAATATAAGCCGTTCGTTTAACTGGACGATTTTCCAACATTGAATTTATTTGTTTTAATTCTTCAGCTGAATGCATCTCTGTTAATTGGCCAGCTACAATATGAGTGACCAATTCTCGTACTTTGTTAGCATAAGTTTGAAAGTGTTTAGAATAGGCTTGTGATTTAGTAAGTTTAGAAGCCGAAACCATCTGCATCGCCTTAGTGATTTGTCCTGTTTTTCTTGTAGAAGCAATTCTGTCTCTTATTTCATTTAAAGACTCAGCCATAGACCTTCACCTCTTTTACTTATTAAAGTGACTGTACACTGTCTCTTAGTGAACCGTTTTGTATTTCATCCAAGAATGTTTGTCTAAATTCTTTGATAGGTTCATCCATTTCTTCTTCAGCTGGAAGATCTTCCGTCTGTTCAATTTTATCTAAAATATCTTTATGATTTGCATCAAAGTAATCAAATAATTCATGTTCGAAATTTAAAAGTTGGTCCACTGGTACTTCGTCAAGAAAACCATGAGTCAATGAATATAAGATCAATACTTGTTTAGACATTTCTAATGGCTCATGCAGGCCTTGTTTTAAGATTTCCACTGTACGACGTCCACGATTTAATTTGGCTTGTGTGGCTTGGTCTAAATCAGAGCCAAACTGTGTAAATGCTTCTAACTCACGGTAACTTGCAAGATCCACACGCAAAGTACCAGAAACTTTTTTCATCGCTTTGGTTTGTGCTGAACCACCTACACGAGAAACCGAAAGACCAGCATCAATAGAGGGTCGTACGCCCGAATAAAACAGATCACTTTCTAAAAAGATTTGCCCATCGGTAATGGAGATAACATTGGTTGGGATATAAGCCGAAATATCGCCTGCTTGGGTTTCTACAAACGGTAATGCTGTTAAAGAACCGGCTCCCAGCGAATTATTTAACTTTGCGGCACGTTCTAACAAACGTGAATGCAAGTAAAAAACATCTCCGGGATAAGCTTCACGACCAGGTGGACGACGCAACAGTAAGGAGAGTTCACGGTAAGCAGCCGCTTGTTTTGATAAATCATCAAAAACTACAAGGACATCCTTTCCATTATACATGAACTCTTCACCTATCGCTGTTCCAGTATAAGGTGCGATATATAATAGCGGCGCTGGTTCCGAAGCACCTGCAGTCATAACGATCGTATAATCCAAAGCGCCATACTGTCTTAGTGTTTCTGTTTGCGCTCTAACAGTGGAATCCTTTTGTCCAATCGCTACATAAATACAAATAACATCCTGATCTTTTTGGTTAAGGATGGTATCAATGGCAATCGTTGTTTTCCCAGTTTTCCTATCCCCGATAACTAGTTCTCTTTGTCCACGACCAATTGGAACTAAAGCGTCAACTGCTTTTAAGCCTGTTTGTAGGGGTTGAGAAACAGATTGGCGATCCATTACTCCGGGAGCTGGACCTTCCATAGGGCGTGTTTTTTCCGTTTTAATTTCCCCTAAGCCGTCTATTGCTTGCCCTAGCGGATTAACTACACGTCCAATCATTTCTTCTCCCACAGGAACTTCCATAATACGTCCTGTTCGCTTCACTCTATCGCCTTCACGAATATCATCGAAATCTCCCAAAATAATAATTCCGACATCATTAGACTCTAAATTTTGCGCCATTCCATAAGAACCATTGGCGAATTCAAGTAGTTCTCCGCTCATTGCATTTTCTAAACCATGTGCTCGAGCAATCCCATCACCAACGTAAGTCACCGTACCAACTTCTTCTACAGTTAGCTTACTTTGGTAATTATCGATTTGTTCCTTGATTAAAGCACTGATTTCTTCTGCTTTAATGGCCATCTAATTCACCTCTGTTTTTCTATTTGCTCAATTCATTACGCAAATTTTCAATACGTGTTTTCAAACTTCCATCGATAACTTTTCCATTTGTTTCAACGATGATCCCACCTACAATTGCAGGATCAACTTTTTCTTGCAAATTTGCGATCTTATAACCAAATTTTTGTGCAATATTTGTTGTTAATTTGGTTTTTTGTTCTTTTTTCAAAGGTATGGCTGTTGTTACACTTCCTAAAAGAACGCCCATACTTTCATCATATCTTTTTTCATATTCATCAATAATCAGAAGTAAATCATACATCCGTCCATATTGAAAAATAACTTCTAAGGCATTATAAAGAATCCCATCAAAATTTTTGACCAATTCATCCATAATGCTTCTTTTTTCTTGCATATTTAAGCGACGATCGCTTAACATATCTCCCAAATCAGGAGCAGCTTCAAAAATTTCACGTAATACAAGTAACTTTTGATAAATATCTTCGACTTGCCCTTTTTCTGCCGCCAGTTCATATAAGGCCTTGCCGTAACGTTTAGCTATTGTATCCTTATCTAGTTTCATCTTCTGAACCTAAACTTTCAATATATTGATCGATCAACGATTCATGCGCTTCTTCAGAAAGCTCTTTATTAATGATTTTTTCTGCGATTTGAACCGAAAGATCAGCGACATCTCCTTTAACCGAAGATAAAGCTGTTTGACGTTCAACAGAAATATCGTCTCTAGCTTTTTCTTTCATTTGTGATACTTCATCTTGCGCATCGTTGACTATTTTTTGGCGGCTTGATTCTCCAGTACTTTTAGCGTTTTTGATAATGTCTGAAGCCTCAGATTTAGAAGCTGACAACTGCTCTTGCCGCGTGTCCTCTAATTCTTGAGCTTTCTGGCGTGATTGTTCGGCTGAATCTAAATCATTGGCGATCTTTTCTTCACGTTTATTCATCATATCAGCAATCGCATTCCAGGCAAACTTTTTCAAAAGCGCCAGTAATAAGACAAACGATCCTGTCACCACAACAATGCTTGAGATCGTTGTATTATGCACATCTGCAACTGACAAAACCAATTGATTTAGCATAGCTTGTAACTCCTTTACAAATTATTTTGTAATTAAAAAACTTTTATGACAAAAAAAGCAGAAGGACGTAAGAGACGATCACCTCCGCTTTTTCACTCTTTATAAGATCATAAGTAAAGCAATGACGATCCCTAAAATTGGTACAGCTTCAATGAAAGCTACCCCTAAAATCATAGTAGAACGTAATTGACCAGCCATTTCTGGTTGGCGAGCCATCGATTCTAATGCTTTTGCAACAACTTTTGAGTTCCCATAGCCAGCTCCGATAGCTGCTCCGATAATTGCTAAACCTGCTCCAATAAATGACATAACATTTTCCTCCTAATATATTATTACTTATTCCTCTTCAATTTTGTTGTCTAAGAAAACCATCGCTAAAACAACAAAGACATAGGCTTGAATTGCACCGATAAATAAAGAAAAACCGATCCAGATCATTTCAAGTGGTATAGCTAAAGGTAAGCTTAGCCAGCCTAAGTTGTTTACTATTGAAACAATTAATCCTAGAAGAACTTCGCCTGCAAAGATATTACCATACAAACGTAGTCCTAGTGTAATGACATTAGTAAATTCTTCCAATAATTTAATCGGTAAGACAATTCCCACAGGGCGAAGGTAACTATTGACTAAGTACTCTTTTGTTCCCATCTTTTTCACACCGAAGAAATGAGTCAACAAAATTACCATAAAAGCTAACCCTAATGTCACCACAGGGTCTGCTGTAGGACTTTTCCATAAGGTTAAATCATCATGGATGACGACTTTGGTTACAAGACCAATTTCATTTGCTACAAATATAAATAAAAATAGAGCAAAAGCATAGAAGTCGTAATTTCTCACTTCTTTTCTAGGTAACTGCGAACTAGCAACTCCGCGTACAAAATCAATTACCCACTCAATGAAATTTTGTTTACCTTTTGGTTTCATTTGTAAATTTCTTGTACAAATAAAAACGACCGCAAAAATAATAATACAAGTAAGCAGCGTCATTAAAATGATTGTACCATCAAACCAAATGGGACCAATATGAAACAAGAGCGAACGTTCATCCAAATACTCTCACCTTCTTTCCCATAAAATCCCAAAATCACAGACAAAATCAAATCGCCGTGATTTATTCAACATTCGGTATCATACCACCAAAAAAAGAAAATTTCAAAAGATTTTCATCGATAATCCCAACAAATAAGTCATTGAAAAAACAAATTGAAAACTTAGAATGCCAAAGTTTTACCAATGATAAAAAATAAGCCGCTATTTCTTTTTCTACTAAGGGATTCTTACAATCAAATATACCAAATCTTATCTTAAAATCAAAATAAAGACCATTGACAGCACAAAGTCAATAGTCTTTTAGCGCACGTTGTATTTCACGTTCTTGATCCTTACGTTTTAACGTTTCACGTTTATCGTGTTCTCTTTTTCCTTTTGCTAGACCAACTAGTACTTTAGCATAGCCATTTTTAATGTATACTCTCAATGGAATAACAGTAATTCCCTTTTTCTGCGTTTCCTCCTGTAATTTAGCAATTTGTTTTTTATGCATTAACAATTTGCGACTTCTTAGAGGATCATGATTAAATAAGTTCCCTTGATCATAAGGGCTAATATGCACATTGAATAAATAAGCTTCACCATTGCGAAAACGGACAAAGCCGTCTTTTAAGTTGATCCTACTATTTCTGATCGATTTGATCTCTGTTCCTTGTAATGAGACCCCGGCTTCTATCGTATCAAGAATCGTATAATCATGTCTTGCTTTTCTATTTTGAGCAACTAGTTTTCCATCTCCTTTTGGCATATGGCTGGCCTCCTTGTCTTAACTTATTTCTTTTTCTTGGTCCCTTTGGGAATATCTTTATAGAAAGGCTTCTTTCCTTTATTCTTCCCTTTTTTACTTTTTTTATCTTTTTTCGGCTTTGTAGTGTCTTCCTTATTTTTCCTACGTTGTTTACAATTTTTTTGTTTATTCGTTTGAACAGGTGTAACTTCTTGGGCATCTACCAATTCAAAATCTACTTCTCTAGTATCAGGATCCGCCTTTGTCACACGTACTTTTACTTGTTGTCCGATTTTAAAAGTTTGGTTTGTGTGTTCTCCAACCAGAGCAAGCTGACTTTCAACAAATTGAAAATAATCGTTTTGTAGTTCACTTACATGAATCAAGCCTTCTATTGTGTTAGGTAATTCAACAAAAAAGCCAAATTTAACAACAGAACTAATAACACCTTCAAATTCTTCATCAATATGATCTTGCATAAATTCTGCTTTTTTCATCGAATCAACGTCACGTTCACACTCTACCGCACGTCGCTCCATATCAGAACTGTGTTGTGCAATTTCAGGAATTTTTTCAGCCCACTTCCCTTGGTTCTTCTCTGATTTATCTTCACTATATGAACGAATCAAACGATGAACCAACAAATCAGGGTAACGACGAATAGGTGAAGTAAAATGTGTATAATATTCTGCTGCTAAACCGTAGTGACCCACATTTTCTTCTGAATAACGTGCTTGTTGCATACTACGTAACAACATCGTATTAATAACTTTGCTTTCTGGTCTTTCAGCCGCATCTTCTACTACCTTTTGTAAGTCTTTAGGGCTGATTGAACCTTTTTTACTCTTAACTAAAATTCCTAAAGTCGCTGCAAAATCAAAAAACTGCTGCAGCTTCTCTTCTTTTGGTTCTTCATGAATACGATAAATAAAAGGTAAATTTGCTTGTTGATAATGTTTAGCGATCGTTTCATTAGCACACAACATAAAAGACTCAATAATACGTTCACCTACGCCTCTTTGTCTTAAAATAATATCTAGAGGATGGCCTTTTTCATCAACAACGACTTGTGCTTCGTTATCTTCAAAGGTTAAAGCTCCCCGTCTATCACGCATCGTTTCTAAGCATTCATGTAATTCTTTCATCGCTTGAAACATCGGCACTAATTCTTTATAACGCGCCATCGTTTCTGGGTTTTCATCTTCCAAAATTTCATTAACCGCCGTATAAGACATACGTTCATTGGTTTTAATGACACTTGGAAAAATATCATAAGAAAGGACACTTCCGTGTTCGTCAATTTCCATCTCACAACTCATGGCAAGTCGTGGGACCTGAGGATTTAGCGAACAAATTCCATTAGACAAGCGTTGCGGCAGCATAGGCACAACTCGATCGGTTAGATAAACACTTGTGCCACGTTTTAAGGCTTCTTTATCTAATGGACTGTTTTCTGTGACATAGTAAGAAACATCTGCGATATGCACAGCTAAAAAGAAATGTCCATTTTCTAATTTTTTTACTGAAACAGCGTCATCTAAGTCTTTTGCTTCTTCACTATCAATCGTTACGATCATTTGATCCTGTCTATCTTTTCGATCAGGATAATCTTTAGGGTCAATCGAGTCAGGGACTTGTTCAGCTTGCTCAATAACTTCTTCAGGAAATTCTGTCGGCACATCATGAGCCGCTAAAACTGTTAGGATATCCATCCCCGGCTCATCTTTATGGCCGATAATATTTTTTACGATCCCTTCTAAACTATCTTCATAACCTTTTTCAGGATAATGTGTGATCTCAGCAATCACAATATTTCCTTCTACTGGACGGACGCCTGTAGCGGAGATAAATACTTTAAAACCGGAAAGTTTTTTATCTTTAGGTGAAATCACCCCATACAAATCAGTATCTGCAATTTCATCTTCAGAAAACAAATGAAATTCCCCCACGATTTGTGTGAGTTTTCTTTGACGTACTTCCACAATACGACCTTCAGCTCCCAATTCATCAGCAGGATCTGATGGTTTAGTAATATCAATAGCCACCAAATCTCCATCCATGGCATAAGCAGTGTTTTCTTTAGCAATATAAACATCATCTTCTTCTGGATCGATCGTCACAAAACCAAAGCCACGCTCATTAGCTCGAAATGTTCCTTCCACTAGTACTTGCTTGGGTGGTAATTTTATTTTTCCTTTTTTATTGAAAACAACTAATTGTTCTCTTTCCATTGTTGCTACGGTTTGCACTAAAGCTTTGAAATCATCACTTTTACCTAATCCTAGGTTTTCTGCGATTTCTTCCATTGAAAAGCTTTTTTTAGAACTGTTTTCCATAAAATGCAAAACCTTAGTTTTTATCGTCTCTTTCATCTTCATTCCTCATTCCAGGGTAAGCTTTCCAGATAAGCAAGCACGTCCTTTTCAAATGCTTTTCTTTCAGGCCCTACAGTGACCACATGATCACTTTGCGGATACCATTGTAAAGTCATTTTAGTTTGTTCCAAAGCTTGAGCGGTTTTAAAAACTGTCGAAGCATCGATCATCTGATCTTGGCCCGATTGAGCCAAAAAGACCGGAACTTTAATCGCACTCACTTTTTTACTGACGCTTTCTGAAAAACTCTCTATTCCTTTTAATTGTTCTTTTGCACCATCTGCGATTTCTGGCATTTTCTCTTTGATTTTTTCTTGCGATAACTTCGCATAGTTTAAAACTTTTTCCGCGTAAAGATAAAAGTTTTCTGGCACATTTGTCTCAGTTTTAAATATTGGAGAACAAAAACTTCCTCCACCAATGATCGCAGAATCATTTTTCGTTAATGCATCCATTGACATGATACCACCCATAGATAGTCCAAATACAGCAAGCTGTTTATAGCCTTTATCTTTCAAATAATCAATGGCAGTTTGAGTATCTTGTGCCCAAGCATCAACTTCTTGGTCTAAAATATCTTGCGGGTCCAATGTTCCATGACCTTTAAACATTGGCGCATAAACTGTGTAGTTTGCTTTTTCTAAAAAGCGACAAAGCATACGGACATCATTAGGGCTTCCAGAGTAGGCATGTAAAAAAATGACCGCTCTTTTCCCATGCTCTTCTAATAATGGTTTTGGTAAATTCATCTGCATTGTTTAACACCTCTTTTTTTATTCTACCATAAAAAAAGAGTTTGAGAATAATGCTCAAACCCTTTGCTAACTATTTTCTATTGAGAAGATAACAATACTAAAACAAATAACAGAACCATCCAAATCGTACCTAGTACTGCTGTTGAACGTTTCATAACTGCCTCAAAACCTCTAGCCTTTTGTTTACCAAAAAGATTATCTGCACCGCCAGTAAAAGCACTAGCTGCACTATTTTGTTTACTTGGTTGCAGCATAATCGTGATAACTAAAATAACAGAAAGCACTAATACTGCACTTAATATTAAACTGTACAAGCTTTTATCCCTCGCCTTCGTCTGATATCGTCTAGTACACTCTAGCATAATTTTATCCGATTGGCTAGTGTTATGTAAATGTTCAAAGATAGGTAATGAAAAACTTATTGAACGACCTTTAGTCAAAAAATATTTTCTTTAAGTTCTGGTTTGCTTAAATTTTTGAGACAAGTTGTACATTACTTTTTGTAGCAGACCAACATAGGGAGTCTATTCAAAATTCATTACCCATGTTTGAAAAGATGGGGAGTATTTCTTTGCTACACTACCTGATATGCGAAAGATAGGGATTGTTTTTAAAATTTTTTACCTATCTTTCGATAATTTGGATAATTATATGAACATAGTGTTCAAAAAAGACAAAACATAGGGAGTGTTTTCCGATTTGATTCTTCATGTTTGAAAAGATAGGTAGTGTTTTTGTGTTACATTACCTGAGATCCAAAAGATAGAGATTGTTTTTAGTTTTCTTTACCTATCTTTAAAAATTAGATAAATTTGTGATTGAAGCATTATCCAAACTATACTTACTTTTGGTTTTTAAAATAATGAAATCAGTCACTTTTTTCTCATTAAAAAAAGCTGAGACATTTTGTCCCAGCTTCTCTTTGATTCTTTAACTTATTTATTAGCTAAGTTGTAAAAGGATTGTAGTCCTTTGTATTGCGCAACTTCACCTAATTGGTCTTCAATACGTAGTAATTGATTGTATTTAGCAATACGATCAGTACGTGACAATGAACCTGTCTTGATTTGGCCAGCGTTGGTAGCCACAGCAATGTCAGAAATTGAAGTATCTTCAGTTTCACCAGAACGGTGAGAAACAACAGCTGTATAACCAGCTTCTTTTGCCATTTCAATTGCGTCAAATGTTTCTGTAAGTGTACCGATTTGGTTTACTTTAATAAGAATTGAATTTGAAACACCCATGTCGATCCCTTTTTGTAGGATTTCAGTGTTGGTTACAAACAAGTCATCACCAACTAATTGAACTTTATCGCCTAGACGTTCTGTAAGTAATTTCCAGCCGTCCCAGTCGTTTTCGTCCATACCATCTTCAATTGTAAGAAGAGGATATTTATTCACTAGTTCTTCGATATAGTCTGCTTGTTCAGCTGCAGAACGTTTCGCGCCATTAGGACCTTCAAATTTTGTATAGTCATAAACGCCATCTTCATAAAATTCAGAAGCAGCCACGTCAAAACCTAGATAAACATCTTTACCAGGTGTTAAACCAGCTTTTTCGATAGCAGCAACGATTGTTTCAACTGCGTCTTCAGTTCCTTCAAAACGAGGAGCAAATCCACCTTCATCACCAACAGCAGTATCTAAACCGCGTTCGCTTAATAAGCTTTTCAAAGCATGGAAAGTTTCTGCGCCCCAACGTAAAGCTTCACGGAAAGTTTTAGCACCTACAGGTAAAATCATGAATTCTTGGAAAGCGATAGGCGCATCAGAGTGAGAACCACCGTTAACGATATTCATCATAGGAGTAGGCAATACTTTACTATTAAAACCACCGAAATAATGGTACAACGGAATTTCTAGGTAATCAGCAGCTGCGCGTGCAACAGCAAGTGATACACCAAGAATAGCGTTAGCACCTAATTTTCCTTTGTTAGGTGTACCATCAATCGCGATCATTGCTTTATCAATAGCCGTTTGATCACGAACGTCAAAGCCAATAACAGCATCTGCGATTACGTTATTTACATTATCAACAGCTTTTGTTACGCCTTTTCCTTGGTAACGGCTTTTGTCGCCATCACGTAGTTCTACTGCTTCATGTTCACCAGTAGAAGCACCTGAAGGTACCAATCCACGTCCAAAAGCACCTGATTCTGTAAATACTTCGACTTCAATTGTTGGGTTTCCACGAGAATCTAAGACTTCGCGTGCATAAACATCACTAATAATTGACATATAGTTGTCTCTCCTTTTAATTTTTTATCATAAGGGTTGCCCCTTGCGATTACTTTTATCAAATGATCTTTTCAATTTTATTTGAAATAGATCATAAAATTACTTTATTTTGCAGCTTCAACTAAATCTAAGAAAGAATCAGCTTTCAAGCTAGCACCGCCGACCAATGCACCATCAACATTTTCTTTTGCCATATATTCAGCAATATTTTCTGGTTTCACTGAACCGCCGTATTGAATACGTACTTTTTCAGCAGTGTCTTCACCAAACAAGTCCGCTACCTTTTTACGAACAACGCCGCAGATTTCATCTGCAATTTTAGCATCTGCAGATTTACCAGTACCGATCGCCCAAATTGGCTCATAAGCAATAACCATATTAGCTACTTGTTCTTTAGATAATCCAGCTAAATCTTTGTTGATTTGACCTTCGATCCATTCGCTTGTTTTACCTGCTTCATAAGTATCTAAAGTTTCTCCACAGCAAAGAATAGGAAGCATGCCATTATCAAAGATTGCTTTTGCTTTTTTATTGATCTCTTCGTCAGTTTCATGGAAATATTCACGACGTTCAGAGTGACCAATAATGACATAGTCAACACCTAAATCTGCTAAAGCATAAGGTGAAGTTTCTCCTGTGAATGCTCCTGAATTTTCAAAATAGCAATTTTGTGCAGAAATTTGTAACTCAGTTCCTTGAGCTTCATTAACCAATGTTTCTAAAAATAGTGCGGGCGCACCTACAACAGAATCCACTTCTTCATTAGAAGGAATTTTGTTTTTTACAGCTTCAGCAAAATCTTTTGCTTCTTTAGCTGTTAAGTTCATTTTCCAGTTTCCCGCAATAATCGGTTTGCGCATATTTGAACACTCCTTTATTTAACCTAACTAAAAGTTAAAATTTATTTATCATTAATAGCTGCTAGACCAGGCAAAGTCTTACCTTCTAACAATTCAAGACTTGCGCCGCCGCCAGTTGAGATATGGCTGAATTTATCAGCAAAACCTAAACTTTCAGCAGCTGCTGCAGAATCTCCGCCACCGATGATTGTTGTTGCATTTTTCAGACTAGCAATTGCTTCGCAAACACCAATTGTTCCTTTAGCAAAGTTGGACATTTCAAATACGCCCATAGGTCCATTCCAAACAACGGTTTGCGCGTCTTTCAAAATATTGCTAAATAATTCAACTGTCTTCGGTCCAATATCTAGTCCCATTCGGCCATCTGGAATATAACCTTCATAGATTTGCGTTGACACATCATTAGAAAATTCTTCAGCCGTTACAGAGTCCACTGGTAAAACAAGTTTATCTCCAGCTTTTTCAATTAATGTCTTAGCCAATTCAACTTTATCTTCTTCGACAAGAGAGTTCCCTATATCTTTACCTTCTGCTTTATAGAAAGTATAAGTCATGCCGCCGCCGATTAAAATTTTATCAGCTTTTTCGATTAAGTTTTCGATAACGCCAATTTTATCTGAAACTTTTGCTCCACCTAAAATAGCGATCATCGGACGCTTAGGATTGTCTACTGCTTCACCGATAAATTCGATTTCTTTTTCCATTAAGAAACCAGCAACAGTCGGAATGCCTGTAGAAGCAATTCCTACATTTGATGCATGAGAACGATGCGCTGTACCAAAAGCATCATTAACAAATACGTCTCCTAATGAAGCCCAATATTTGCCAAGTTCAGGATCGTTTTTACTTTCTTTTTTACCATCGATATCTTCAAAACGAGTATTTTCGAAAACGACGATTTCTCCGTCTTGCAAGTTATCGATTGCTTGTTCTAACTTTTCTCCACGTGTTTCTGGAACAAATGTCACATTACGATCTAAAAGTTCACCTAAGCGATCAGCAACTGGAGCTAAAGATTTTCCTTCTTTATCTTCTTCTGTTTTCACACGTCCTAAGTGAGAAAACAAAATCGCTTTGCCTCCGTGTTGAACCACATATTTAATGGTTGGAAGTGCTGCTTTGATCCGAGTGTCATCTGTGATTGCACCGTCTTGTACCGGCACGTTAAAGTCCGCACGAACCAATACTTTTTTTCCTTTTAAATCAACATCTTCAACTGTTTTTTTAGCCATGGATCTGCCTCCTAAATAACAATTTCTTAAAAAAAGCGGAGAAGCGCGTCGCTTCCCCGCTTTTATTTCTTAAATTCAAATGAATCGTATTAGCAAGTGAATTTATTCAACAACGGATTATAAAGTTGTTGCAAAATATTCTAAAGTACGAACCATGTTTGAAGTAAATCCATATTCGTTATCGTACCAAGCAACAGCTTTAACTAATTGTTCTCCATTTTCGCCATCCATAACAGCAGTTTGAGTAGCGTCAAAGATAGATCCAGCAGCATAGCCGATAATATCAGAAGAAACAATGCCATCTTCATTATAAGCAAATGCGTCAGATGAAGCTTCTTTCATTGCTGCGTTTACTTCATCAACTGAAACTTTCTTGTTCAATACGCCGTATAGGTTAGTGATTGAACCAGTAATTGTTGGTACACGCAATGCAGTACCATCAACACGACCATTAACTTCAGGGATAACCTTACCTACTGCTTTAGCAGCTCCTGTTGATGCAGGAATGATGTTAGCAGCACCGGCACGGTTTTTACGTCCACCTGGAGCGTCTTGCATTTTTTGAGTAGAAGTGTAAGAGTGAACAGTTGTCATCAATGCACGGTCAACGCCAAACTTATCATTTAACACCTTAACAACTGGTGCTAAGCAGTTTGTTGTACATGAAGCAGCTGAAACAATGTCATCTTCTGCAGTGATTGTTTCATGGTTTACGCCATAAACAACTAATTTAGTATCTTTTGATTTTGCTGGTGCTGAAATCAACACTTTTTTAGCACCTGCATCAATATGAGCATGAGCTTTTGCTGCATCAGTGAATAATCCAGTACATTCTAATACTAAGTCAACGCCGTTTTCTTTCCAAGGTAATTGACTAGGATCTTTTTCAGCATATGCTTTGATATCTTTGCCATCCACAACTAGCGCATCTTCTTTAACTTCTACGCTGTATGGGAAGCGTCCTTGTGCTGTATCATATTTTAAAAGATAAGCCAAGTCTTCGTTGTCAGTTAAATCGTTGATTGCGACAACTTCTAATTCATCGCTTGCTTCTAAGATACGACGTAAAGCTAAACGACCAATACGTCCAAAACCATTAATTGCTACTTTTGTTGACATAATATGATTTCCTCCTTATGAAAACCAAAAATTTATTTTAAAGGGTTTCCCCTCTTAAAATCTCGTTTGCTGCGGCTTCATCAGTGATGAGCCACGTTTGTTGTGGCGCATTTTCCATATACGCCCGAATTGCTTTTGCCTTAGACTTTCCTCCAGCAACCGCAAATATATAAGGAATGTCCCTTATATCTTTTAATTGTAGACCAACCCTAGGGATTTTGTAAACTACTTTGCCATCTTCATCGAAAAAATACCCAAAAGATTCCGCGACTGCATTTTTTCTTTTCAACATAAGAATTTCTTCTTCCGTCATTTTACGGCGGGCCGCCATATGTAAAGCACGCCCGATGCTGTGAATCACGCAGTTCGCCTGGTTGATCAAGTTAAGAACATCTACGATGGAAGGTTCTTTTAACAATGAGTCATAGGTTACAGCGCTCAATTGTTCTGGGACAAAAAGCGCCCGATAATCGCCTTGTGAACGAGTTGCCATTTCAGCACTTACTGAGTTAGCTTGCACGTTCACTGCTTCACCGATCCCACCTCTGGCAGGGACAAACAAATTTTTACGCTTAGCACTTTTAAGATTGGTTAATTGCTTAGCGGCACGCGCCATTGTTGTACCACCCATCACTGCAATAATATTTTCACCATTAGGTAAATAATTATGCAAAGCTTCATCTAACAAACGACCAAATTCATCCACAACTTTTTTTTGCTGGTCTGAATCGCCGCTTACGATGATACAACGAGCAATCCCGAAACTTTCAGCTAATCGTCTTTCATTTTGTTGCATACCAAAAAGCTGATCCATTGTATCGCCTAATTGTTCGTAGACTTCTTCACCTTTTTCCGTCAAGCGCATTCCGCTTTTAGAAGTGGCAATCAAATCAAGTTTTTTCAACAAGTCGGTTTCTGTTCGCAATACACGTTCTGTCAAAGCCAAACTTTCTGAAAGACTTCTTCTACCGATTGGTTGCATCCAATAAATACTTTGTAGAATCCGATATCTTTCCTGCAGTACATATAATATGTCTGGTGCGATTGCTTCAATCAATTGTAGTTCACTAAGCATGTAATCCCTCCGTGGGACATTAATCGACCAGTATAGACTTAAAACGACCCGTATATTGTAAAAAAAATCAAGCTTGCTTCAAAACTCAATTCCTTACGTTTTTATATTATCATTTTCTGCATTGTTTGGCAACTAATTGTCGTTTATATTTCTAATAATCCGGATGCTACACTCTCCTAGTACTGTTCATTAAACACTCTGAGTTCCTTTCGGTCGCTTACACAGCAAAAAGCCATGTTTTAATCACATAGCTTTTTACAAGTTCAATCATATCTTTTTCGTTTTGAGGAGCCAGCAATATTTAATACGTCCCGGTATTTAGCAACAGTCCGGCGAGAGATCGCGATCCCTTTATCTTTCATCAATTCTGTAAGTTTTTGGTCAGATAGTGGCTTTGCCTTATCTTCTTGATCTACCAATTGTTGTAATAAACGTTTAGCATCATTGGCAGAACTTTCATTAGAATTTTCACCTATTTTTTTACTGAAAAAAGATTTTAATTCAAATACGCCAAACACAGTTTCCAAATATTTTCCATTTATAGCACGACTCACCGTAGATTCGTGGATCTCTAATTCCTCAGAAATGTCTTTTAAGGTCAAGGGTTTTAGTGGACGATCCTTGTCTAAAAAAAAGTCCTTTTGATGAGAAACGATCGCCTTTCCTACACGATAAATGGTATCACCACGTTGTTGGATCGTCTTTTTTAGCCATTCATAATCTTGTTGTTTATCTTTTAAATACTTCAGAACTTCTGGATCTTGGCTTTTTTCCATTCGTTCAAAATAATTTTGTTGAAATTTGATTTCTGGAACGCTTTTTCGATTTGATAATACTTTAAGCTCCTGACCGTCTATTTTCACAGTTAAATCGGGAATAATAAACAATCCTTCAGTAGCGCCGTAGATAGCTCCTGGTGTAGGTGTTAAATTTTGGATATAATCAAAAATTTCTTGTACATCGCTCAAAAAAATGTCGAAATTTTTTGCGATTTTTTCCCATTTACGATCTACTAATTCTTCAAACATTTCTTCTAATACAACATAAGCTAAATGCGGAGCAGAATTATCCCGTTCTGTTTGTAACATCAAGCATTCTTGCAAGTTACGCGCTCCAACTCCAGCTGGATCTAGCTGCTGAATCAATGTTAAAGCATCTAGTAATTGGATCGCAGAACCACCCGTTTTTTCGGCAGCCTCTTCTAATGAAATTTTTAAAAAACCGTTCAAATCAATATATTCAACTAAATACAAAACCAATTGTCGTAAATAAGTATCTCGATAGTTTAAATGAACTTGATCGATTAAGTGTTCAAACAAAGAAATAGAGTTATCTGGAATTTGGCTAAGATAATTCATCTCTTCTCCGGAAGATTTACGAGGTTTAGAATAATTTGAAGAATACGACGGTTCCACAACTTCTAATAAAGGATTTTCCAATGCCTTATTATCGATATAATCAATTAAATCTTCTGTATTATATTGCAAAATTTGAATCGACTGTTGCAATTTTTGCGTCATTGCTAATTTCTGTGTCTGGGTTTGTTTTTGAGAAAATTGCTGTTCAAATTTCATTTTTATTACCCCTTGTTTTTTTTCTTAAAATTCGCTAAACTATGTAAGGTGGCTTTGCACCATTAGTGTAGTGGATATCACACAAGATTCCGGTTCTTGAGACGGGGGTTCGACTCCCTCATGGTGCGTAAGTTTTATTACTTTAAGTATACGCTATCTTGGAAAAGATTACAAAATGAAGTTTTATATACATGAAAGGATCAAGCAATGAGATTTTATATCTACTTTGCTTGATCCCTTTTTTCTACAGAAAAAACGCTAAGATATACTTCGTAAAGTTTATATCTTAGCGTTTAAAATTTAAAAGAAAAACAACATTCAACTAGACTTGTTCTTCGTCCTCGTCATCGTCTGTTTCTTCATCGTCATCATCATCGACAACAGTTAAATCCTCTTCGATATTTCCTGGTAATTCTTCTTCATCATCATCTGAATTATCAGCACCGATTTCTTGTAAATCCGAATTGTATTCAGCAATTTCTTCATCATCATCGTCGTCATCAAAAAGATCATCGTCATCAGCTGCTACTAAATCAGTATCTTCAGGATCGTCAGCGTTATAGTCAATAACATCTTGATCGCCACTGGCAAAGGCGTTAACCTTATTAGGCGTACGACGGCGCGTTTCATCTTCATCTTCTAGGCCATGAGTAACTTCTTCGTTGATCGAATCAAGAGCATACCATGAGCGCAGGCCCCAACGATTTTCACCTAATGAAATAAAACTTCCATCTGTGTTCAAATCTGTATAAAATTGAGCCAAAGAAGCACGAATTTGACTATCTGGGATACCTAAATACTCTTGAGTGGCATTTACTATATCAGAAAAGTCCATGACTTCGCCTTCTTGTTCTAAAATAGCATGAGCAACTTCGACCATCGATAAATCACTTTTATTTTCATTTTCAAATACATTAATTTTCAAACAGGACACGTCCTTTCAAATCTAAAGTCAATCATACAAAACTGTCTTCAAAAAAGCAATTTTTTATGAAAAAAATTTACGAAATTAAGCAGAAAATTCTAGTAGTAAGTCATAACTACCCACTTTTTGTTCTGCCATAAATAAATCATATGCAACTGTAACTTTCCCAGACATCGGACGATCATTTAAAGTAAAATGCAAATCTTTAGTATAAGTCGTTAGAAAAATTGTACCATAGGGGGTTTTGTAAGTTGTTTCAAAACTTTTTCCGTAGATAAACTTTAATCGTGAATGCGTCTCTCCTGAACGGGTCAGCTGAATAGCTCCATCAGGGAAAATTTTCATCGTAACAGGTACTGGCGGCCTACCATCTTCTTGTTCTTCTTTGTAACGAATATAAAGAGTGTTTCCCATTCTAATCACTTGTCCACTGATATCAAACAAAAATTCTTCAGCTTCATTTTCTTGTCTTACTTCTGTTTTTAAATGAATTGAGACAGGAATACCTCGCTTTGATTCCATCTTCCATTCTCCTTTACGACAAATCAAGACTGAATTAAGTCGCCAGCAATAAAATAACTTTTGCTAGAAAACGACAAATATACCAGTCTCCTCTATTTTATTTTTCACATTTTTTTTAATTTGTCAATCAAACGATTCATTTTAACACAAAATCAGCAATAAAAATAGTCTAAACCGTTTGCTGATCTTTCTTTGTGGTATATAATAAGGTTATTATTAGAAAAGGACATATCAATGGAAATAAAACTATTTGATCAAGAAATTTTTACTAAGAAAAATGCAATGCTTCCCTTTGCATTAACAGATGTTTTAACCGAAACTGCAGGTAAAACTAATAGCAATTTGCTCCATTTTTGGCAATTTGAACAGACATTTATTTTAGGAATGAAAGACACTCGTGTCGATAATTTAGAGGCTGGCGTAAGGGCTTTAAAAGAAAATCATTATGACTTGGTGATCCGCAATGCTGGTGGTTTAGGTGTCATATCCGATAAGGGAATATTGAATATTTCCTGGATTTTTCCTAAGGGTAATACTTCTATCGACCAAGGTTATGAAAAAATGTTGACGCTCATACAAAATGCTTTTCCTGAATTAACGATTCAGGCTTACGAAATCAGCCATTCTTATTGCCCAGGAAAATTTGACTTAAGTGTAGACGGTAAAAAAATCGCAGGTATTGCCCAACGTCGGCTAAAAGAAGGCATTGCAGTCATGATGTATTTAAGTGTTTCAGGAGATCAAAATAAGCGCGGAGAAATCGTGCAAGAGTTCTATCAAAAAAGTTTAGCAGAAAACTATGGTAAAAACGGTTATCCAGAAGTCTGGCCACTGACGATGACTACTCTTTCGGATGTTTTACATAAAACGATCTCTATTTCTGAAACTAAGAGGCGCTTTCTCCAAGCTTTAAATATTGACGAACCCGCCCAAAATGCACTAGATTGGGTGAAGGAAAATCAACAAGAAACACAAATTGAGAATAAATTGGTAAATATGACCAAACGAAATAAACAATTAGAGGAGCTTAACGATGTCCCAAGCTTATAAATATCAAATCCTACCGGTTGAGAAAGTTTTTCGTGACCCGGTGCATAATTATATCCATGTCAATCATCAAGTGATCCTTGATTTAATTAATTCAAAAGAAGTGCAGCGTTTACGCCGAATCAAGCAATTAGGCACCTCTTCTTTTACTTTTCATGGTGCAGAGCACAGCCGTTTTTCGCACTCTTTAGGCGTTTATGAAATCACCCGTCAAATTTGTGATATTTTCAAACAAACTTATTCTGTCGAAAAAATTGGAGAAGAAGGCTGGGATGATTCACAGCGTTTAATTGCTTTGTGTGCTGCTCTTTTACACGATATTGGCCATGGCCCTTATTCGCACACTTTTGAGCATATTTTTCATACAGATCACGAACAAATTACCGAAGCTATCATTACTTCACCGCAAACTGAAGTTTATCAAATATTGAATCGTGTGGAGGCTGGTTTTCCTGAAAAAGTAGCCAGTGTCATCACTAAAACTTACCCTAACCCGCAAGTTGTACAAATGATTTCTAGTCAAATCGATGCAGATCGAATGGATTATTTACTGCGCGATGCTTATTATACAGGCACAAAATATGGTACCTTCGATTTAACAAGAATCTTGCAAATGATTCGCCCTTGTAAGAGCGGTATTGTTTTTGCAATGGAGGGTATGCATGCGGTAGAAGATTACATCGTATCAAGATATCAAATGCATATCCAAGTCTATTTCCATCCAAGTTCAAGAGGAATGGAAGTTGGTCTTGAACATTTATTAAACCGTGCTCATGAACTTTTTTTCGAAGAAAAAGAAATGTTTCAAAATACAGCACAACTGCTGATTCCATTTTTTAGAGAGAATTTTACATTAGAAGATTATTTACGTTTAGACGATGGCGTATTAAACACTGCTTTCAATCTTTGGACAGAGGCTACTGATCCAGTTTTAAACGATCTTTCCCGACGTTTCTTAAATCGTAAACCCTTAAAATCTTGCCGCTTTGCACCAGAAACGCAAGAAACTTTAATAGAAACAATGAGCCATATTGTGGAAAAAGCAGGTTTCAATCCTAATTACTATACAGCGATTAACTCAAGCTATGATCTGCCTTACGATTTTTATCAACCCAAACTAGAAAAACATCGTACACAAATTGAGTTACAACAAAACGATGGTACTTTAATCGAGCTATCACAAATCAGCCAGTTAGTAGCTGCTTTAGCTGGACAAGAACAAGGAGATCACCGCTTTTATTTTCCTAAAGAAATGATCGATCCAAAATTACAAAACGATTCTGATCTGTTTGGCGAAACTTATCGCTTATTTGCTTCTCACATTCACAATGGCGAATTAATTTAATTAAAAAGAAGCTCTGTCATCACATACAGTTAATGACAGAGCTTCTTTTTGATCTAATAATTATTCTTCATCCATTTTTGTAGGGCCCAACGATGACTTCCTCTTTTTAGTAAAAGCATCGCATCATCTGGTGTGACCCAATGAAGCTGATTATTCTTTTCAGTAGGTTCAGCTACCTTTTCCCACTGATCGGCAATATAAAAATATCCCGGGTGCGCAAAATAAGTGTCACGATGGCTAGAATAAAAATATTCCTTGGCTTCTCCCAAATAAGCCCCAATTTTCACCTTAAAACCGACTTCTTCTAACATTTCACGTGCGATGGTTTGTTCATGCGTTTCGTCTTTTTCAATTTCCCCACCGGGTAAAAAAAAGGCGCCATTGGGTGCTTGTACTAAAATAACTTCTTGTTTTTCCTTACGATGAATAACAATATAGGCGCCATAACGTGCTTGATATTTCTTTCCTTCTTCTTTTTTGCCAAAAACAGCTTCTTTCATTTTTGCCTCCATGAGTAGTTTTCTTTGCATTTTACTTGATTTCACAAAAAGAAACAAGTTTTATCTAGCTTTTTATCGTTTTTATTTAAATATAAAAATTCAATATGTTATAATACCTTTATCTAAACAGAAAGGATGACTCAAACAATGAGAATGGCACACACTTGTGTACGTGTAAAAGATTTAAATGCTTCAGTTGAATTTTATCAAAATGCTTTTGGTTTTGTGGAAAACAACCGTAAAGACTTTCCTGAAGCAGAATTCACACTAGTTTATCTATCTTTACCAAATGATGACTATGAGTTGGAACTTACCTATAATTACGACCACGGTGCTTATGATCTAGGTGATGGTTACGGTCATATCGCAATTGCCACTGAAGATCTTCAGGCTTTACATGACAAACATGCAGCTGCTAGATTCGATGTCACAGAGCTGAAAGGCCTGCCAGGCGTTCCTCCATCTTATTATTTCATTAAAGACCCAGATGGCTATAAAATTGAGGTAATCAAAGAAGACTAATTTTGGGATTTAAAAAGTTCTGCAGTTTTTTGCTGCAGAACTTTTTTATTTAACAAAAAAATCCAAAATTGCTTGATAAACTAGTTCTTGATCAACTTCATTAATAACTTCATGTTTCATATGAGGAAAATCAAGCATCTCAACCTTATGATAGCCAATCTTATTTAAAGTTTTTTTAGTATCAACTAGACCCCTTTTTCCTCCAGTAATCGATACATCCTCTGCACCAGTAATACTTAGAATAGGTAAATCAGGATTTTGGCAAGCAAAGAAACTGATATCTTTTAACCGACGTATGCTCTCCCAAAGTGTTGTCACACCAATATTGTTATAACCTGGAAGCATACGTGGATCACGTAAGGCCTTTTCTATTTCTATCTCGTCATTTGTCAGCCAAGTTTTATCTGTTGAACCAAAATTCGATAATTTTTTCAAAATCCAAGAGTAACTCTTTTTACCTGCCAGCACATCCGCAAGAAGCGCAAGCATAACACCGTACTTGGCTTTTTTCTGATATTGAAGTGTTCCCGTCATTAACAATTTTGTAATTTTTTGATCATTGTTTTGCAAATATAAGCGAGCTAATACCGAACCATAAGAATGCCCGTATAGATAAACCGCCGCCGCATTTGGAAAACGATCATTAATAAATTGCGTAATCTTCAATTGATCTTTTACCATTCGTTTTACACTCGGCATTTGTCCCAAAGGATTCTTCTTATCAACAGAATCGCCATGTCCACGGTTATCGCTCAAAACAACGGCAAAACCATTTTTTGCTAGAAAGAAAGCTAAATGACGATAACGTAAACGATGCTCTAATATGCCATGGACTACTTGAACAACAGCTTTTACTGTTTGATTTTTAGGTTGGATGATTGTTAAAGCCAGTGGTAACCCATCTTCTGTAATCAAGTAGGTGTCTTCTTGTGTCGTGTCGTCAAAAACTGCCGTATTCATTTTTTCTGATACCGGTTCTTTTAAGACAATCGTTTCCGGCTGATTTCTAAATAGTAAATAACTAGCAAGTCCTAAACTTAATATACTACTTTTAAGTAAAGTCTTTTTCTTTTTCAAAATTTCTCCTCCCTTCACTAACGCCACTTTCTTAGTTTTAATTATAACACAGTCAATCATCTCTTTAGAATAAGAAAGAGTCTTAATGAAAAATGAGGAGACCTCTTAAAAACTTCCCTTGATTTTTAGAAAAATGAAAGGAAGTCTAATAAAGTTCCCTTCTTTTTGTATAAAATCAGGGGAAGTATGTTCATCTTCTCTTCTTTTTATGTAAGAAGGTTCATGATTTTAAAATAAAAAGATTCCAGATGATTGATTTCATCTGGAATCTTTTTAGTAAAATCTTACATATGAGAAGAAATCATTGCTTCCAATTGGTCTTTTGTTTGCACGCCAATTGCTTTATCCACGACTTCTCCGTCTTTTTTCAAAATTAATGTTGGAATACTCATAATCCCAAAACTTGCGGGTACTTCTGGATTTTCGTCAACATCAATTTTTACTACACGAAATTCATCTTCGTCGTATTCTTGTTCAACTTGTTCTAAGATAGGTGCTTGCATTCTACAAGGACCACACCAAGTCGCCCAAAAATCGATCATAACCAAGCCTTGTTCAGTTTCTACATTAAAGTCTTTATCTGTTACTGTTTGTGCCATGATTTTTGTACCTCCAATTCAATAGACAAAGTATAGCACCTTCGTCACTGCTTGCAAACTAACTTGCTCATTTGATCCCCTTATTTAAAATTGACCACTGTGGCTCCATTACCACCCTGATTAGCTGGCGCGAAATCGAAGTTTTTTACACTCCGATGTTTTTTCAAATAATTGAATACTCCCTTACGTAAAGCACCTGTTCCTTTACCATGAACAATAGTAACTTGTGGGTATCCAGCTAAAATGGCGGCATCTAAATACTGGTCTAATTCACTTAAAGCATCCTCATAGTGTTTACCTCGTAAATCCAACTGACTGGAAACATGAGGTCCAGAAGAATTTAAAGTGGATACATGACGTTTGGGAGCAGCAGCTTCTTTAGTAGGCGCAATGGCTTGTAAATCCTCTTCATCCACATCCATTTTTAAAATCCCCAACTGTACTTGCCATTGTTTTTTTCCAATTTTATCTAATAGCTCACCTCGCTGGTTATAAGGAACAACCAGCACTTCATCGCCAGCTTTAAATTGTTTTTCTTTTTTCGCCTTTTGTAAGACTTTGTTCTTTTTCAAGTGGTCTTCTGGCTGTTGTAATTGATTTAGTTCCCCTTTAGCTTGAATCAATTCATTTTCTTTAACATTCTTTTGACCACTTTGTTGTTGCATTTTACGTAGATTTGCAATGATTTCGTCAGACTGATCTTTCGCCTGTTCTACGATATCATTAGCTTTACTGCGTGCTTTATCAAATTCATTTTCTTTTTGTTCATAAAAATATTGGTAAGCTTCTTGTAGATCATTATGCAGCTGTTTGGCTTCACTAACATAATGTCTTAGCTCTAAATACTCTGTTTCAGCCATCTTGCGTCGATTTTCTAAATCAGTGATCATCTCATTTAGGTCCTGGCTTTCACCATTCATAATTTGCTTAGCAGAATCAATAAGTGTTTGATCAAGCCCTAGACGACGGGAAATTTCAAATGCATTACTTCTTCCCGGGACACCAATTAACAATCTATAGGTAGGACTCAGTGTATCAACATCAAATTCCATCGAGGCATTTACTGTCTTTGACCGATTATAACCATAGACTTTTAACTCTGGATAGTGGGTTGTTGCCATCACGTAGGCTTGTTTAGCAGCCAAATCATCTAAAATCGCGATCGCTAAAGCTGCCCCTTCTTGTGGGTCAGTTCCTGCACCCAATTCATCAAATAAGACTAGGCTATTTTTATCAACTTGATTCAATACCTTCACGATAGTCGTCATATGAGAAGAAAAAGTGGACAGATTTTGCTCAATGGATTGCTCATCACCAATATCAGCAAACACTTCATTAAAAATCCCCATCTGGCTATCCTCACCAGCTGGTATAGGCAAACCTGCTTGCCCCATTAGTTGCAATAAACCTAGTGTTTTTAATGTGATGGTCTTCCCCCCTGTATTAGGGCCTGTAATAACTACGGCTTGGTAATCTTCGCCAATCATAATATCATTAGCAATCACTTGTGTTTGATCCAAAAGTGGATGTCTAGCCTGTTTAAAGTACACATGATTGTCTTCATTAACCAAGGGAACGACCGCTTTTAAATCTTTAGCAAAACGAGCTTTGGCATTCATAAAGTCAAATTTTCCGATAACATAAGCATTATGCATTATCTCTTTACGACTAGGAACCAGTTCTGCTGATAATTCTGAAAGAATGCGAGCAATTTCATCTCTTTCAGCAATTTGATATTGTCGCAAACGATTATTCATTTCCACCACTTGCCCAGGTTCGATAAAAAGGGTTTGGCCAGAAGAGCTTTGATCATGGACCACACCGCCGAATATATTGCGGTTTTCTTGCCTTACCGGGATGACATAGCGTTCATTTCGCATCGTTACTAGCGCATCACTAAGATAACGAGCTTGTTTACCATGAATAATACCATCCAGGTTTTCTCGGATACTTTGTTCACTGCGCGTAATATTACGACGAATATTTTTAAGCTCATCTGAAGCTTCATCGGTAACGCGTCCATCTTCATCGATCGCACTTTTCAAACGTTTTCTTAAAGCCGGCAAAGCGGTTAATTGTTCCTGCCAAGCGTATAAACGGTTGAATTGTGTCTCATCTTCCTTAAATTCCTCCAAAAAAGTGTTCACTTCTGCTGTAGTCGTTAACACTCTTGAAATCTGAGCTAATTCGACACCATTCAAATCAGCACCGATCTCGATTCTTTTCATGTGAGCTTGGATATTTTCAATTTTGGGGATTGGAATTCCCCCACGTAGGCGAAGAACTTTCATCGCGTCGTCTGTTTCTTCTAGATAAGCAGTAATGGATGACACATCACTTACCGGCAGCAAGCGACGCAACTCTTCTTTTCCTTGATCAGTTACCAAATATTGTGCGATTTGGTTTTTGACTTGATTAAATTCTAAGGTATTTAAAATATCGTGATTCAATTCCTTCATTTTTTCACCTGCTTTCGCAACATTTTCTATTAGCGTGAAAATAGAGCAGTTTTGCATCGAGTCGCAAAAACTGCTCTACAATTTTTAGATAATATTAGTTATCCATAGTTTGTCCAACATATTGGATAAAAACGGTGTTTTATCTACAATAAAATCAGCAGTAAAACTTCTGTTAAACATATTTTGGATGGCATCCACTGGTAACATCGTTAAAACTTTCAAAAATAATAAAATCGTTATATACATCAGCACTGTATTTAAAATACCTGCAGCTAACCAGTCGTCTTCCAGAATCCGTGTAAAGCGAAGGTTTCTAAGAAAAACCATAGCAAACTTTGTAACTAGCCAACCAATAAGCAGCCAGCCAATAAAAGCAATAGCCGCATAGTAAGCTTTGTCTAAGTCAAAAGATAGCTCTTGACTATAATAAACCATCTCTGTTTCTGGTGTTACTGATAAATAAGGCACGTATAGCTCAATCTTTTGTCCCCATTGTTCATAAAGACCCATAGCAAGAAAAAAGGAAAGAATGCAACCTATAGTATATATTAGTTGTAAAGCAGTCGCCCGTCTTGCACCAGTGTAAAATGAAAATAATAGTAATAAGAATATTATAAAACCGATCATCCAGTCTTCCTTTCTGCTAGCCTTGAGTTACCTTTTTTTGAATACTCTGCTTGCGCTTTTCATTTAAGATTTGTTGTGCTTGTAAGTGATCATGAATTTGTACATCACTATTTCCTTGATCTTTCAGCACTTTTTTTGCTTCTTGTTCTATTTCTTCAATGCGTTGCATACGATCCTTGAGTTCCGTTACTTCACTTGCTTTTTTATGTAACGTTTCATTTTCTTCTTTTAAGTCTAATAATTCCTTTTGTTTTTTTAACTGATCAGACACCGCATTAATCGCAAGTAAAATAGCCGCTTGCTCACTGTCTATCTCTGCAGACATTCCTTTAATTTCTTTCAGCTGATCGTTGACAAGTTCAGTCACCATCTTTAAATGCTTGGGATCTTCTTTGCTGATAATGGTGTAGTTTTGATTTTCAATCATCGCTTTAAAACGATTCTTTTGCTTGACCACTTGGTTCAGCCTCCTATATTTACAAGTACTTTTTTATTATAACACTTTCAATGTTTTTTATTAAAAATACCTTTCTATTATAAAGGAAAATATTAATTTTTTCCACGTATTCATTTATTTTACTACATTTCAATCAGAAACGCATTATGCTAAAATAAAGCAATAATATTAGAAGGGAAATTTTTCATGGGAACAACCGTTGTTAAACTAAACAAAGAAAAATTAAAAGAAGCAAAACAGTACTACAAAGCTTACATAAGCTCACGTAAAATCCCCTATGCTGCTTTTTTTGCCAAAAAAGATGGCATAACAATCACAGCTTACAACTCAGGAAAAGTCATGTTTCAAGGAGATAATGAAAAACAGGAAGCTTTACTGTGGGAAAGTATGCCAACAGAAAATACTAAAAAAACAGCGACTTTACCTGCGGGTTTTGCGCAAAAAAGTATTATCGGTAGTGACGAAGTAGGTAACGGCAGTTATTTTGGTCCACTAGTTGTATGTGCTGCCTACGCTGATAAAAATCATTTAGACGCATTAAAAAAACTAGGAGTAAAAGATTCAAAAATGCTTGGTGACAAACAAATTCTAAAGCTTGCTCCTCAATTGGAATCCTCTATTCCTTTTCAAAAACTAGTGGTGACGCCAAAAAAATATAATCAGATACAACCGCGATATAATGCCGTGGGCATGAAAGTAGCATTACATAACCAATGTATTCATTTACTATTAGAAAAAATGAGTCCGCAAAAGCCTGAAGCCATTCTAATCGACCAATTCGCCCAAGAAACAACTTATCGCAAGTATTTAAAAAGCGAAAAAAATCCGATAACGCAAAATCTTTATTTTATTACCAAAGGAGAACAATACCATTTAGCTGTTGCGGCGGCTTCAATTATTTGTCGCGCTGAATTTCTAAATTCTCTTAAACAACAATCACAAGAAGTGGGGATTGAACTTCCCTCAGGCGCCGGTTCACAGTCTGACAAACAAGCCGCCAAAATCATCAAAAAAGGCGGCATTGAATTATTAGCAAACTACGCAAAGCTTCATTTTAAAAATACAGAAAAAGCACAAAAAATCGCACAAAAACAAAATTAATGCGCTAAATTTATGGACCTATCTCGATAAAACACGAAATAGGTCCCCTTCTTATAATAATTTTTATTACCCGGCAAATTGGAAAACAATGCCCACCAAAGCAGATAAAGCAATAAAAATCACTGGATGCAGATTTTTAAATAGCCTATGGCGCATGATGAAAAATAAGAAAATAGCTAAAATGAGCGACTTCCAGTTAATAAATCCCAGCCAGTCCCCTGCATCAAGCAAGCTTGAAACATCAAATAAATCCATCCATACCACAGAAAATCCAGCTGCTGCAATCAGTGCAGTCGACGCAGGCCTTAGACCATAAAATACCGATTCGACATAAAAATTATTCCTAAATTTGGTTAAAAAGCGACCAATAATAAGAAGAAGAAGAAGAGCAGGCGAAACAAGTCCTACCGTAGCTACAATGCCCCCGAAAGCGCCAGCTGTTAAGTTTCCAGCGTAGGTTGACATGTTAATCCCTATCGCTCCTGGGGTTGATTCAGAAATAGCAATCATATCAGCTAATTGGTCGTACGTAAACCAACCAGTTCTGTCAGACATGTCATATAGGAATGGCAAAGTCGCAAGTCCACCGCCCACCGAAAATAAGCCCGCCTTGAAAAATTCATAAAAAAGTTGTAAATAGATCATTTTTGTTGACGTCTCCCTTCTTGTAGCTTAGTGGCAACTCCGATAAAAGCTGCTAAAATGATAAATATTACAGGAGACCAACTTGTAGACACAGACAAGATAAAAACAAGCGCAAAAATAAAAATCCCAATTTTATCCACTACTGAATTTTTCCATAGCTTCAACACAGCATTTAAGATCAGAATATATACACTCACACGAATACCAGCAAAAGCATTTTGTATGATGGCTAATTCCGAAAAGTTTTGCATAAACATGGAAATTAACGTGATGATAATATAAGAAGGAAAAACAAAACCCAGTGTCGCTACAATACCCCCAAGTGCCCCTCGCTGTTTCTGACCAATAAAAGTAGACGTATTAACTGCTATAATGCCAGGGGTTGTCTGCCCTATAGCATAATAATCAACAAGTTCTTCATCTGTTGCCCAGTTTTTATTTTCCACAACTTCCCTTTGAAGGATAGGTAACATCGCATAACCGCCACCAAAGGTTAATACACCAATGCGGCTAAAAGTTAAAAACGAATCAATGAATATATTCATATTCTCCTCCTCAAACGCTAATATTAATATATAAATACGACAAAGCGCTAAAGCTCTATTAAATGATATATTAACATTAAGATAACAACAAGACCAGAAAATATAAGAGAAGTAGATCATATATTCATTAAAATTATCATAAAAACTAGAATCAGCCATGATATAAAATTAAAGGTCAAAAGACATTCGAAACAAAAAATAAAAAATCGCTAACTTTTATAGGTTAGCGAAATCCTGTTACAAAGGTTTACATAACTAAGCGGGTGACGAGAATCGAACTCGCGACGGAAGCTTGGGAAGCTTCTGTTTTACCACTAAACTACACCCGCATAACAAGAACTATTATAGCTCAATGCAATATATTACACAATAGACATTGGGATAAAATTTATTTGTTTTTTAGTGTATATATATGTACCTCTCTACTGATCAAAATTAAGGGCCTTATCAAAAGTTGAAAACTACCGATAACAAATAGAACTGTTCCATAAAAAGTCGTTGATTCTTTAAAAAATAAGAAACTACCTACAATAAAAAATAAAGCTAAAATAATATCATTCATTTGATACAAAAAATTATAGAAGGCATCAATTTTTATATCATGATGAAATAGAGTAAATGTTAATTCGCTTCGGTTATGGATTTCGTTCCATTTATAAACACCTCAGTTTTAAATTTTACTAGCAAAAATAATAAAAAGAAAATATATTGCACTATTTTAATCAAAAAAATACAGAAAAGAAAGGATTTCATTTTTTGTATTTTATACATTCACTCCCTGAAATCTAATGGCAGTGAATAAAAAAAGCAGAGATCAGTAATATCTGATCTCCACCTCTTTAATAGATACTATTCAGCATCTGCTGTCCATTCATCTACTTTGTCTTGGTTATCTTCAATCCAGTCTCTTGCTGCATCTTCTGGATCTTCACCATCTTCAATATCTAACATTACAGTATTCATATCTTCTTCCGTCCATTCGAAGTTATCCAATATGCTGTATACTTCTGGCATATCATCTTCTAATCCTTCACGAACCATTGTATGAATACTTTCAGCATCTCCCATTGTTCCTTCTGGGTCATCTAGATATTTAAGGTCATATCTTTCAAACATCCAATGTGGAGACCAGCCAGTAATGACAATCGGATCTTCATTTTGAATCGCACTGCCTAATTGTGAAGTCATCGCACCACTAGAAGATGGTGTCACTTCCCAATCCGATAAATTATCATAGGTTTCGACTGTTTCTTCTGCCGCAGCAACCACACCAGCACCTGGTTCAATACCAATAATTTCTTGCTCCGGCACTTGATCATCTAGATCTTCAATAGAATCAACATCCATATATTCGGGAACAACAAGTCCTAATTGTGCTGCGTCTGGCAAGTTTGGACCTAAGTCTTCTACTTGATCACCAAACTCTTCATATTGTGCTTCGTGAGTTACTGGCAACCATCCTGCGACCATACCATCTGATTCGCCATTAGCTACTGCTTCCCACATCACAGCATTATCTAAAGGTGTAATGTTTACATTATAACCCATATCTTCTAATACTTGCGCTACAACGTTGGTGGAAGCGACTTCTGTATCCCATTCAACATAGGATAATTCAACAGTGTCTCCACCACCATTGCCGCCACCTTCTGCATCGTTATCGCCACCGCCATTACTGCAGGCAGCTAATAATAGTGTTGAACTTAGTGCCAACATACCTACTAACTTCTTCTTCAAAACAAAACATCCTTTCTTAATATTTTAAAAATTGAATAACAATTTTTATTCACTAATCATTAGGAGACCCAGAAAGATAAACAAAGTGATCACACGCTATCCATCTTTCGAGTGCCTCAAATTTTCTTAATCCTCTTTCACTATTAAACATAATATTTCTTTTAGTGAAATTAGATTAAAAAGCCAAAATTTTAGACATAATTTGCTACTTTTTTATATGCCTTTTTTAATCATTTGAACTGTTTCCACTACTATTTAAGTTTTGTGTAAAGCGGTCCATAATAATCGCTAAAATAACGATAGCTATACCGTAAACAAAACCATTACCTACTTGTGAACGTTGTACTGCAGATAATACCCCTTGTCCTAAACCAGGCGCTCCGATCATAGAAGCAATAACAACCATAGATAAGGACAACATTAGCGTTTGGTTAATACCTGCAAAGATATTTCCTTTGGCTAAAGGCATTTCTAACTTAAATAATTTTTGCCAACCGGTGCCCCCAAAAGAATCGGAAGCTTCCACTAATTCCGTTGGCACTTGGCGAATACCCAAGTTTGTCATACGGACAGTCGGCGGCAGTGAAAAGATCACTGACGCAAAGACCCCAGGTACCATACCGATACCAAAGAAGGCAACGGCTGGAATCAAGTAAACAAATCCTGGCATCGTCTGCATGAAGTCAAGAATTGGTGTAATAATACTTCTTGCCATTTCACTTTTCGACATTAAAACGCCGGCTGGTACACCAATAATGACTGAAATCAAACTTGAAACAATAACTAATGTCAATGTATTTAGCAAATCAGACCACAAATCTTGGTTATAAATCAATAGCAAACCTAGCAATGTAAATGTAGGCAATTGCCATTTTTTTCCACCAAGGAAAAAGGCAGCTACTGTAATTATCAAAATAAATAGTAAGGGATGAATCATGGACAATCCATTGGTCATAGCATCCATGATATTTTGCCCTAGGGTTTGTAAGAATGAGAAAAAGGCGGCCCAGTGCTCGGTTAGCCAATCAACGCCATTGTCGACCCAATCCGAAAGGGGAAGCTCATTTTGTAGAAAATCAAGCATTTGCATTCACCTCTTCTTTATCAGCTGACTCTGTTGTTTCATCTGTGTTTCCCTCTGCAGTTTCTTTTTCATCTGCTTGTCCAGTATCAGTATCCGTCATCGCGCCAATTACACTACCGCGAACTACGACACCTACAACACGATCTTCTTCGTCAACAACAGCCAAAGGTGCAGCAGAGTTTTGAATTATATTAAAAATATCCGTTACTAAGGTATCTTTTTCCACTTTTTGCACGTTTTTATCTAATACATCTTCAAGTGGTTTTTCATTTTTACGTGCATCTAAAGCATTTTCGGCCGTTAAGCTTCCTTTTAAATAACGCTTGCGATCCACAGCTAATAACATACTGATTTCTTCTTTACGCATTCTTTGTAAAGCCACATTAGGACCATCAGCTTCCGCATTGATTGTCAAAGCGGGTTCCATAATATTTTCAGCTGTTAAAACCTTGGAACGGTCAATATCTTCGGTAAACTCACGAACAAAATCATTGGCTGGATGGGTTAAGATTTCTTCACCGGTACCAATTTGCATCACTTCCCCATCACGCATTAAAGCAATTCGATCGCCGATACGCAAAGCTTCATTCAAATCGTGGGTGATAAAAATAATGGTTTTTTGTACACGTTCTTGTAAGTCCATCAAATCATCCTGCATATCCCGACGAATCAAAGGGTCCAAAGCAGAGAAAGCTTCGTCCATTAATAACACTTCTGGATCGTTCGCTAAAGCACGTGCCAAACCAACCCGTTGTTGCATCCCACCAGATAGTTGATTAGGATATTGATCTTTAACCGAAAGTAAACCAGAGTTATCTAAAGCAGCTTCCGCTTTTTTGCGACGTTCTTCCTTGGACACGCCCCTTACTTCTAGACCATATTCGGTATTTTGTAAAATGGTCCGTTGGGGAAAAAGTCCAAAGTTTTGAAAGACCATGTTCGCTTTCGTACGACGAACTTCACGCAAGTCTTCTTTAGACATCTTCGCTACGTCTTCATCATCAATGTAAACAGAACCTGAAGTAGGTTCAATCAAACGATTAATCATACGTACTAAAGTAGATTTCCCACTTCCGGACAAGCCCATAATGACAAAGACTTCTCCTTCATTAACATCAAAACTTACATCATGTACACCGACAGTAGCGCCAGTTTCTTTTAAGATTTCTTGTTTTGATTTCCCCGCTTTTACTTGTTCAAGCGCTTGTTGGGTTCTTCGACCAAATATTTTGGTTAAATGTTCTACGCGAACTTTTTTACTCAAAAGTTAACACTCCTTCTTTTCTCCTTTTTTTCAGAAAACTACCATGAAAGTGACCATATTATAGTATCATCATGTTGTCACTTTGTCAAAAAAGAATCATACTTTTTCTTATTTCCTACTAAAAACTTCCTATCATTAGAAAAGTTCGTATTCTTAACTAACTGACACTAAGGGGGGCCTTAAGCTGTATTTCGTACACAAGATAAGAAGAAAAATTCTTTACTTTTGTCAAGAACTGACAACAGACTACTTAAATTGAGTGGGCAGTTCAGATAAACTTTGTAAAATGATATCATAATAACTGTTAGACTTAAACCCTTAATTTTTAGAAAGTTTTAGAAAAAGGAAAAATAAAATCACATTTGGATATTTTTGCAGGTGGAGCTTTTTGAACGACAAGCTTATTGATACAACTTTTCAATTCTTGCAACCTCCTCCTTTCTCATATTATATCCCTTTTCTTAAGTAACAAACAATTTGCACATTACAAGCAACAACTGCTTAATGGTTATACTATTAAATATATAGTTAACAGGATTAAAAAGCAAATAATATTTAATTGTTATAAAGTCTTTAAGGAAAAATGCTAAGCAATTCAAGGCTATTAGGCAAAGACAGAGAATAAAACGTTGAGAAACGCCCGTTTTAGTAAAATAAAGGTTGTATCCTTGTTTTTCAGATAAAACTTTCCCAATTCTCTCTCCATGTTTGGAGTTTCAGATAAGGTTTTTCTAAACTGTTGTTCGTGATTTCGTTTTCAGATAATAGATTGTCAAACTTTTGTCCGTTATTTACTGTTGATTTCTCCGCTAGAAAACCTCAATAAATTTTACACTTAGTCAATCATTCGTATTGAACTTTGATATAATGAACAATTGAAAAAATCTATTAACTAAAGGATAATAAAATTTAAGGAGGCTTATTTTATGCAAAAAATAGCCATTATTGGCGGTGGCGCCATTGGTATTACTTTGGCCAATTATTTAGATACAACCAAATATGATGTAACTTTATTTGATGATGAAAGTGGGCAAGCAACCAAAGCTAGCGCAGGTATTATTTCCCCTTGGTTATCTAAACGTCGGAACAAACGATGGTATCGTTTAGCTAGAGATGGAGCAGCTTTTTTCCAAAAACTAGTTTCTGACATGAAGATTTCTGAGAAGATATATGCCAAAAATGGTACGATCCTTTTACGAAAAAATGGATTGCAAGACCTAGCAAACTTGGCTGAACAAAGAAAGAAAGATGCCCCTGAAATTGGCGAGATCAACTTACTTTCGGCTAAGCAAACAGCGGACAAGCTGCCTTTATTGGCACCCCAAGAATCTTTGTATATTTCGGGCGGCGCTAGATTAGATGGTTTATTATATTTAAATCATATGAAAAAATTAGCAAAACAAAAACAAGTTCATTTAGTTCAAGAAAAAGTAACGATAAATAAGAAAAATAACCTGTGGCAAATTAAAACAAAAGCACAACAATTTCTAGCAGACTATATTATATTAGCTGCCGGTCCTAACTGTAAAACACTTCTAGATCCACTTGGTTACCAAGTGGATCTTCGCCCGCAAAAAGGACAACTTATTGTTTTTAAAACACAACAAGGTCAAAGTAAGCAATGGCCAGTCACTATGTTGGATAATGAAGCCGACTTGATCCCCGCAAATGATGGACAAATGATCATCGGTGCAACTCATGAAGACGAGGCGCAGTGGGATCTTCAACCCACTTCTGCAGCCTTTGAAAAATTAACCAATAACAGTAAAGATTTCTTACAAACTCCTGAAAAACTTTTAGAAAACTCTTTTACTTATCGCGTAGGAACACGCGCTTATACTTCAGATTTTGCTCCTTTTTTCGGTTCATTCCCCGATGATCCAACACTTTTTATTGCCAGTGGACTAGGATCTTCTGGTTTAACAACCGGACCTTATATAGGTTACTTGTTAGCAAAATATTTCAATGAAGGAAATTGGTCTACTAAAGATTATCAAAAAACGTTAGATAACTATATCCAACCCCACTCTTTTTAAAAAAAGCAATCGAAATAGCAGTTCACAACACTCTGTTTCGATTGCTTTTTTTATTTATCTGCTTTACGCCAAAAAGTTGGATAATCTTGCTTTTCATCAAGGTTAAATTGAATAATGTCATAAAGCAGTTGATAATCTATCGCTTTATCCCACTCTATACGAAAAGTACTTTTTCCCATTGGGTAGCCACAAGCCGTTATCTTATCAAAGAATTTTTTTATACCAGCCACTTCAGGGGATACCGTGATATTTTTTTTGGTTTTGATAAAAGAAATGATAAATGTTTCTTTGTAAATAAACATGGGTTCATTCCACTTAAAAACTAACTGCAACTGAGGAAACTTGCTTTGAACAGCTTCGATAAGTGTAGTAAATTTTTCCTTATATTCTTTCTTTTCAATACTTGCAATATAATCTTCTAAATTCTGCATGACTAACTCCCCCTTTATTAGAACGGATTGCCATATTTCTCACAATAATTGTAAAAACCATATCTATTCATAAACATCATCTTTTCAATATTTTCAGGTGTATCAAACGCAATTACATCTAAAACTAGCTCAGTAAATTCAAGTGGCGCCGTACCATTGGCAGTAACCAATTGTCTATCTTTTACTGCTTGCTTTTTTAAATAATTATCTGCAGATGTATAAAACTCATAATTCTTCCAAGAATCCACAGAATTTCCAGTATGTTTATGATCATTCAAAAAACCATTTTTCGCTAGATAATCCACAGCGCCACATATAGCAGCTATTGCAATACCTTTATTAAAAGCTTCTTCGACAAATTTTAAAAGCTCTGCACTACTGTTATCCCAAGAATTCCCGCCAATCATCACTAGTAAATCATAATCTTTAGGTTCAGAACCAATAACATAATCAATCAAAACTGAAAAACCACCTAAAGAAACAACTTTTTTTTCAACCGAAATAGTTTTTACCGTCCAAAACTCACTTTGGTTTAAAGTCGAAGATAAATAAGCACCTTCCCAATCGGCAAATTCATCTAGCAAAAGAAACAAAGCCTTTTTCATAATAAAGCTCCTTTTTATTTTATTGTACCGGAATACTGGAAAAAGTATATAAAAATGCTCGTAAAGTTAGGATGAACTAGCTTTACGAGCGCTTTTTTAAAATAGTGGTACAACTGCACCTTGGTATTCTTCATCAATAAAGTCTTTCACGTCATCGCTATGCAATGATTCCATCAAGGCTTCAATAGCAGGATCATCTTCGTTCCCCTCTTGAACAGCAACGATGTTTGCATAAGTTTGCGCCGCTTCAGAATCTTTATCTTCAATTTCTAAAGAATCATTTGCTATGTCAAAACCTGCATCTACCGCATAGTTTCCATTAATCACAGATAAATCTACATCTTGCACCGTACGAGGAATTTGCGAAGCTTCTAGTTCTGTTATTTCTAAATCTTTAGGATTTTCTTCAATGTCATTGGTCGTTGCTTCAATTCCCTTATCGGCATCCAATTTGATTAACCCAGTTTCCTCAAGTAATAATAAAGCACGAGCGCCATTTGTCGCATCATTAGGGATCGCAATTTCGGCCCCATCTTGTAAGTCGTCAACTGTCTCGGTTTTACCAGGGTATAATCCTAAAGGTTCAAAATGAACTTCGCCGGCAGAAACCAAATCCGTACCGTTTTCTTCATTAAAGTTATCCAAGTAGGGTTTATGTTGGTGGAAACTAGCGTCAAGATCTCCTTCGTCCAGTGCTTGGTTAGGTAATACATAGTCGTCAAAAACCTCAACGTCTAACTCATAGCCCTTTTCTGCCAAATCATCTTTTGTCTGTTCTAAAATCTCCGCATGAGGCGTAGAACTAGCTCCTACCGTTAATGTTTCATCGTCGTCACCAGAACCACTGCCTTCATCATTACCACTTGAACATGCCGCTAATCCAAAAACCGTTAGTCCTAGTACACCGGCATATAATGTTTTTTTCAAACTTGCTCTCATTTTAACCCCTCCAAATTTTTTTCATTCGAACAAAAAGTTCAATAATGCAAATAAAAAGCCCTTTTATCAATGTAAACTGATAAAAGGGCGAAATTTTCACGGTACCACCTTGTTTTAGAAGCTAAAGCTTCTCTTAACCCATCTCAAATCAAAGAAATGGCATTCAAGATAACGATTGAACCTTTCGAAATCATCTACCTATCGATGACTTATCCTCCGAGACCATCTTCATTTCTTATCTTATAACCTTTTTCACCTTACAAGGTCTCTCTAAAAAAAAGATCAGAAACTACTCTTCTCATCAACGGAATTCTCATGTGTTTTGTTGTATTGTAATTTACACTAGAAAACAAGAGTTGTCAAGTGCTTTATCATCTCATCTTACTCTCTAATTAAGGCTTGTGTTGTGCACCTAAAAGAACCACCAAACATTCTAGAAACATGGTAATCAAGTGTTTCCACTTTTATACCTTTGGCTTTAATTTTTGCGATCAGATCAGTAAAAGCCTGGTCGGTAACATATACCTGCTCGTTAATTGGCAAATCGTTAGCTATCAAATTGGCAGCTTCTGTTAACGAAACGTTGATTTTTTCCCAATCTTTCAATTCTTCAGGAATGCCATCTAAGAAAGCTTCTTCACAGGTGATCATTAATCCTTCTTTTAGCATACTAAGCACACAATCCAAATGCAAAATCGATGGATGTAAGCGAACCGGGACCACTTTATAATCAAATTGCTCCAGCAGTTGTTTTAACCAATAAATGCCATTTAAATTACTAGCCAAACCAGAATGACCGACAAAAACAGTTTTTCCTAAAACAACAACATCTCCACCTTCGATAAATGGTCCAACCTCACTATTTTCACCTTCTGCTAAGTCAGGCTGAGGAGCGGCAAAATAATAGCCTGCATTATTTTTCACCCATTCATTTAAAACGGGTCGAATAGGAAATATTTCTCTACGACGATGCATAAAGCGTAAATTCCCTTCGATAATAAACGACCCTATAGTAAAAAAAGGATCCCGTGAAAAAAAGTTGCTATAGCCAACGCCCTGTTCTTTCCCATAATCTTTTTCATGCTGTGTAAGTAAACGAGGCCTTAAAACCTCGACACCATAAGACTCAAGAAGGGACTGCATTGCTATCTTTTCTTGTTCCCAATCCCTTTGTAGTTTTTCATCTGCTTCTGCTACATCTTTTCCTCCGCTGTTGTTAACAAATTCCACGTTTTCTTTGGTTAAAAAAGATGTATCCATACTATTTTTCGGGTCTTCTGGGAAACAAAACTGAGATTGAGCTAAAACAGTTGCTTTTAAAGGCGCAAATTCACTCACAACTTTTGTTTTATTCATCAACTTTCCTCCTCGTTATTTTTTACCCAGTTAAAAAAAGACCAAACTCCTATCTAGCAAGAGTTTAGCCTGGTTTTAACTATCTATTCTTCTTCTTCAGCCATAAATGTATTAAATACTTCTTCAATCATATCCCATTCTTTATCCGTTTCGATTTGTTCTAAATCGCCTTCGGTGCCTGCTTCATTTTCAACATAGGCATAAGCTTGCAATTCAACTTCTTCGTCTTCATCAGCACCTGCAGGATATAATAGTACATAATTGCGACCAAATTCTTCTTGTCCATCGATGGTAAGTAGAATTTCGTATAGTGTTTCATTTCCTTCTTCATCAACTAGTGTAATATGTTCATGTTCTTGGTGATCATGGTCATGATCATGTGTATGTTCTGCCATTAATTCATTCTCCTCTTTAAAAATTACCTGTTTAATTCATTATTGTATCTAAATAATTCTGTAAAATCACTACTGCTGCTAACTTATCAATGACTTTTTTTCGTTTTTTCCTAGAAGTGTCTGCTTGTTCAACTAACATCCGCTCAGCTTGAACCGTTGTTAGACGTTCATCTTGATAAATCACCGGTAGTTGATAGTACTCTTCTAATTTTTTGCCATAACTCATGGAAGCTTGAGCTCTAGGCCCAATTGAATTATTCATATTTTTAGGCAGACCCACAACGAACTGTTCAACTTCATATTGTTCAATCAATTCATTGATTCTAGCAAAACCAAATTCGCCTTCTTCTTCATCAATTGAAACAATTTCAATCCCTTGTGCTGTCCATCCTAACGGATCACTTATTGCTACACCGACTGTTTTTGAGCCGACATCTAATCCCATAGTGCGCATTATAAGTTAACTCCATGATTTTCTAAGTAAAAACGTATCAAAACTTCTAATACTTCATCTCGTTCATGGCGACGAATTAAATTACGCGCATCGCGATAACGCGGAATGTACGCCGGATCGCCCGACAACAAATACCCTACGATTTGATTAATCGGATTGTATCCTTTTTCTTCAAGCGCACGGTATACGATCGCAAGTGTTTCGCTAACTTCTTTTTTGCGGCTGTCATCAAAATCAAAACGTACCGTTTCGTCTTTATACCCCATTCACTTGACACCTCTTTCTCCTAGTTGTTCACACATTCTCTTTTATATTGTACTAAACAAACTGCCAAACTACAAACATATACATTCAATTATGACAAGTTTACCTAAAATCTATGACTATTTTGTGAATTATAAGTAGTTTTTAATTTATTTTTAGTAGGAAAAAGCCCTGATTTTTTTCCACTGCCAAAAGCAAGCAAAGAAAAAATCAAGACTATCGTTTATTCCTTTTTTTCAGTTGATGTATCCAAACGATCATCACTGTGCAAAAAATAAATCAAGGTTTGTAACTCATTGGTCAAATCAACGTTTTGAATTAAAACATCGGATGGTGCTGAAATACGTACTGGCGTAAAATTGAGAATTCCTTTAATCCCTGACTCAACTAAATTATTTACCACATCTTGTGCAGTAGAAGCTGGAACTGTCAAGATAGCAATCTCAATCCGTTGAATCTCTATTTGTTCTTCCATATCAGACATGGGATAAACTGGAATACCATCAACAATACGTCCCACGATATCTGAATTTACGTCAAATGCAGCACTTACACGAATGCTATTGCTTTGGTGAAACTTATATTTTAACAAGGCACTCCCCAAGTTTCCTACACCTACAAGGGCAACGTTTGTCATTTCGTCATCACTTAAAGTCTTGGAAAAAAATTGCATTAAACTTTCCACGTCATAACCATAACCACGTTTACCTAATTCGCCAAAATAAGAAAAATCACGGCGAATTGTGGCACTATCCACTTGGACCGCCTCACTTAATTCAGTTGAAGAAACTTTAGCCTTTCCGGCGTCATTTAAAATTCGTAGATAACGATAATACAAAGGCAACCGTTTGGCAGTTGCTTTAGGAATATTATTTTCTTTCACTTTCTAGCCCTCCATTGTGAACATTTCACTTATAACATGTAGTATCATAACAGATGAAAACAAAAAAAAGCAATTTGATTGCTCAGTTTACTGCAAAATTTTATAAAAAATAACTAAAAAAGCCTAAGCTGCTCTTTCTTTCTAAGATCATTAAATTGTGATAAACTAACATTTACACAAAAAACAGAAAAAATCGGTAAACGTCAATCAACATTTAAAGAGAGGATACTATGATTTTATTACAAGCCAACCAAATTGCACGCCAGTTTGGTGCAGATACTTTATTTGAAAACATTCACCTAGAAATCAGCAGTCGAGCACGTATTGGCCTTGTAGGACGTAACGGTGCCGGCAAGTCGACTTTGTTAAAGATTCTGGCTGGAATCGAGGCGCCTGATAAGGGAACCATCGCTAAAAATAAAAATATTACATTGGGCTATTTAGCACAAGATACTGGTTTAGACTCTGATAAAACAGTGTGGGAAGAAATGCTAGAAGCTTTCTCAGATGTAAGACAGACAGAAAAACGTATGCACGAATTAGAAGTAAAAATCAGTCAGATTTCTCCAGAAGATGAGAATTATGAAGCTGTTCTTAAGCAGTATGATCAATTACAAGAAGAATTTATCGAAAAAAATGGTTACGGCTATGAAAATGAAATGCGCGCAGTTTTAAATGGTTTTCAATTCGATGAGTCTTTTTATGACAAAGCGATCCAAACCCTTTCTGGCGGACAAAAAACCCGTCTGGCTTTAGCTAAAATGCTTTTACAAAGCCCCGATATTTTAATTTTAGACGAACCGACCAACCACTTGGATATTGAAACACTTAGTTGGCTTGAAGGTTACCTACAAAATTATCGCGGCGCCTTATTGATTGTTTCTCATGACCGTTATTTCTTAGACAAAGTAGTCACAGAAATCTATGAAATCAGTCGGAGTAAAATGCGTCATTACAAAGGAAACTATAGTCGTTATTTAGATTTAAAAAGTCAACAGTTGGCCAGTGAGTGGAAAGCTTACGAAAAGCAGCAAGCTGAAATTAATAAATTAGAAGATTTTGTTGCTAAAAATATTGTTCGTGCCTCGACCACCAAACGAGCGCAAAGCCGGAGAAAGCAATTAGACAAAATGGAACGTATCGAACGGCCACAAGGAAAAGAAAAATCAGCTCATTTTCTTTTCCAAATCACCAAAGCTTCAGGAAACATTGTCTTTCAACTAGAAGACGGTGCAATTGGCTATGATCAAAGCATCGTTTCTGAACCTGTCAATTTAGATATCAAACGGCAAGATGCGATTGCTTTAGTAGGTCCTAATGGTATTGGAAAGTCTACTTTATTAAAATCGATGATCGGCGAAATTCCTTTTATCAAAGGAGAAAAACGCTATGGGACTAACGTTTCGATTGGATACTATGATCAAGGCCAAGCCGAGCTAAACCAGAATAAAACCATCTTACAAGAACTCTGGGATGAACATCCTGCAACACCTGAAGTTGATATTCGCAGAATGTTAGGTAGTTTTTTATTTTCTGGTGATGATGTCGATAAACCGATCTCTTTATTAAGTGGCGGTGAAAAAGCTCGTGTAGCCTTAGCGAAATTAGCGATGGATCAAAAAAACTTTTTAGTTTTAGACGAGCCGACCAACCACTTAGACATCGATAATAAAGAAGTATTAGAAAATGCTTTGATTGATTATGAAGGTACCTTATTTTTCGTATCACATGATCGTTACTTTATTAATCGGCTTGCTACCAAGGTTGTCGAGCTTTCAGAAAATGGCTCTCGCCTTTATTTAGGAGATTATGATTACTACTTAGAGAAAAAAGAGGAAGAAGAACAACTGGCTGAATACGAAAGAGAACAAAATGAAACAAGCCAAGAAAAAAAGACAACAACAAATAAGCAAAATTTTGTGCAGTCAAAAGAGCAACAAAAACAAATACGATCATTACAAAGAAAAGTGTCCCAAATTGAAGAAGAACTAAACACAGTAGATGAAAAAATCAGCCAGCTTAAAGAAGAAATGACGCTGCCAGAAAACCTTGATGACCACGTGAAATTAACTGAGCTGGACCAATCTTTACAAGATAGGCAAAAACAACAAGATGATCTTATGGAACAATGGGAACACTTAAGTCTACAATTAGAAGAATTGGAAACAAAAACTTCATGAAACAACAATAAGCTTTCTTGATCAAATCAGTCGAGAAAGCTTATTTTTTTTATTCTAAATAAAAAAATTTTGTATAATCGCCTACTTTTTTGTATAATTAAAGTATTCTAATAGATGGAGTGGTTTTTATGAAAATCGGAATACCGAAAGAAATAAAAAATAATGAAAATCGAGTGGCTTTACCCCCTTCCGGCGTTTATGAACTGGTACAAAGCGGTCATGAAGTTGCAGTGGAAACAAACGCAGGCTATGGTTCAGCTTTTAAAGATAAAGCCTACAAAAATGTAGGTGCAACGATTGTTGAAACTCCTGAAGAAGTTTGGGCACAAGACATGGTAATGAAGGTTAAAGAACCATTGGAAGAAGAATATCAATATTTCCGCCAAGGACTCATTTTATTTACTTATTTGCACTTAGCAGCAAATAAACCGGTAGCCCAAGCATTACAAAAAGCTAATGTAACTTCAATTGCCTATGAAAATGTCCAATTAGACAATGGTACACTACCTCTACTTTCTCCCATGAGTGAAATCGCTGGTCGAATGGCCGCACAAATCGGGGCTGAATTTTTAGAAAGTCCCAAAGGCGGTAAAGGGATCGTTTTAGCAGGTGTACCGGGCGTACGTAAAGGTAATGTTGTCATCATCGGTGGCGGTGTTGCTGGTACTAATGCCGCAAAAATCGCCTATGGACTGGGTGCCAATGTAACGATTTTAGACGTTAATATCGATCGTTTGAAAGAATTAGATACCGAATTTAACGGAAAAATTCAAACCTTAATGTCTAACAGTTTCAATATTAGCGAGCAAATAAAAACCGCTGATTTAGTAGTCGGAGCTGTCCTTTTACCTGGACGTAAAGCACCTACTTTAGTGACCAGAGAGATGGTTAGAGATATGCCAGATCATTCTGTTATTTTAGATATCGCTATTGATCAAGGTGGAATTTTCGAAACTGAAACAAAAACGACTACCCATGATGATCCGACTTATGTTGAAGAAGGCGTCACGCACTATGCAGTTGCGAATATGCCTGGCGCTGTAGCGCAAACAGCTACGATCGCTTTAAGTAACTCTACCCTACCTTTTGCTAAAAAGCTAGTTGCAGCGCCAATTGATGAAGTACTACAAAATGAAGCTGCCTTATATCGTGGCGTGAACACCTATAAGGGACAACTAGTACATCCAGCTGTCGCTGAAGATTTAGAAATTGAACATACACCATTAAAGAATTTATTATAAATACTTCGGACACCATGGTCGCTGAATCGTAGTGATTCGGGAAGTAAAGACACTACGCCTCGCTTTCGCTTGCCCTATTACTGTTCATCAGCTACTCTCAGCTCCTTTCAGTCGCTGAATCGTAGTGATTCACAGCAAAAAGAGGACAACCAACAGTTGCCCTCTTTTTCTTTGTAATTTTCGATGTCATTTAAAAGTTATCACAAACTCAATCTGTCGTTAGCTCGATCAAATTTCCTTCAGGATCTTGGATAATAGCTTCATAGTAACCATCCCCTGTTGTTCGCGGCCCATTCAAAAGCGGATAGCCATCTTTGACAAATCTTTCAGCAAAATCATCTACTGCGCTTTTATCACCCACTGCAAGTGCAATATGTGCATAGCCTAAACTATCTGCCACACGATCTGATAAGTGCTGCTTTGTTGTTAACTCAATTCGACTGCCCTCTTCAAAAGTTAAAAAATAAGAACGAAAGTCTGTTTTTTTATTATGATATAGTTCCGTACTACTAACATCAAAATATTTCTGATAAAACGCTTTCATTTTTTCAATATCTTCTACCCAAATAGCAATATGTTCTACTTTCATACAAGTTCTCCCCCTTTTTCTTTTCATTAAAATAAAAATATATTAAACTGCTTTTATCTTACCAGAGTTTAGCTCCTTTAGATAATACAAATATTATTTTTAACCTTTTCCTTTTGTATCATTTCTTTCACTATCGACTTAGCTTAAATATTATCAGCAAAAATCAAAAATGTGTTATGATAATACTATATAAAAATTAGTAAAAAACGTTACATAAAGCATGATTGGTAAAGGAAGGATAAGCATGGAAGATTTTTTGGCTTTTGAAGTCACACAAACAGAAAATGTATTTTCACGTGGAGTCATCAGAAAACAGCTTGCTACATTAAAGAAAAATTATGTCCGAGTTCAGGTGGAGTTTTCCGATATTAATTACAAAGACGCGCTAGCAGCGAGCAAAAATGGTGGCGTTGTTACAGATTATCCCAAAGTTGCCGGAATTGATCTAGCTGGAACCATTCTTGAAACGAATTCCGAGAACTGGGATGTGGGCCAAAAAGTTTTGGTCACAGGTTACGGCCTTGGAACAGATTTAGACGGTGGTTTTAGCCAAATTCAAGATGTACCCGCTGAGTGGTTAGTTGAAATTCCAGAAAAATTAAATAGTAAAGAAGCGATGATGTTTGGTACAGCTGGCTTTACAGCAGCTTTAGCAGTCCAAGCTGTAGATCAAGAAATTAGCGCAAAAGATGCACCTATACTTGTGACCGGAGCAACAGGTGGCGTCTCCAGTACCGCAATTTCACTTTTGCAGCAATTAGGTTATAGTAATATCACAGCTCTTTCATCGAAAAAAACACAGGCCGACTGGTTAACAAATCTTGGGGCTAGGGCTATTCATACGCCGGAAGAAGTCCTACCAGAAAAGAAACGTCCTTTAGCTAAGCAAAAATTTGCAGCTATTATTGATACAGTAGGTGGCGATATCTTAGCAAGCCTGCTTCCGCTTATCCAATACAATGGTTGTGCTGTTCTGTGTGGAAATGCTAGCGGTATAGCTTTGCAAACAACTGTTTTACCCTTTATCTTACGTAGTATCAAGATGATTGGAATCGATTCTGTTTATGTAGAAATGGAAAAAAGAAAACAGATTTGGCAGTTTTTAGCTGAACATAAAAATGTGTTAGAAAAACAGGCTTATCAAGAAGTTGGTTTAACCGACTTGGATGAAACGATCGAATCCTTGTTAAATGGCACCCATACAGGTCGTACCATTGTCGATATAGGAGGAAAGAAATGAGAGTATTAATTACAGCTGGTGGTACTTCAGAAAAAATCGATGATGTACGCTCCATTACAAATCATTCTACCGGTCGATTGGGTTGTTTTTTAGCAGAAGAGTTTTTAAAAAAGCAAATAACGGTCGACTACGTTACAACGGCACAAGCCAAACATCCAACAGAAAATCAACACTTAAAGCTTTATGAAATTGCAGGAACGCAGGATTTAGCTGATCAATTACAAAAATTGTTGCAAAAATTTTCTTATGACGCTGTTATTCACAGCATGGCAGTCAGCGATTTTGCGCCTAGCCAAAGCTACTCCCAAGAAGCCTTTTTAGAAGCAATCAATCAGCTATTTCAAGAAAAAAATGGTCCTTTAGACAAAAATGATCTTGCATCTTTAAGCCTAGGGGAAAAAACGAGTGAAAATAAAATTTCTTCTAATATTGAGCGGCTCTATCTGGTTTTACAAAAAACACCTAAGGTTATCCAACAAATTAAAAAGATCCAGCCTGAAACACTGCTGATTGGGTTTAAGTTACTCGTCGATGTTTCTAAGCAAACATTACTGACAACAGCAAAACAAAGCCTTGCAACAAGTCAAGCAGATTATATTTTAGCTAACGATCTAGCAAAAATTAAGGGTAATCAACATCCAGGCTTTCTTATTGATAAAGATGGAGAAATTGTTGGAGAAGAACAAAACAAAAAAGAAATTGCACAACTGATCGCACAAACAGTAATGAAACAGCATAGTTAGTTTTATAGGAGGCAAAAAAATGGCAAAACATATTCTATTAGCAGTTACCGGCAGTATCTCCGCTTATAAATCAGCTGATATTGCAAATGAATTAACAAAAAAAGGCTATACAGTAGATGTCCTGATGTCAAAAAGCAGTCTTGAATTTATTACACCGCTGACCTTACAATCTTTAACAAAACGTAGAGTACATACTGACGTTATGGATGAACCGATCCCTAGTAAAATCAATCATATCGAATTGACCAAACCAGCTGATTTGTTTTTAGTTGCACCTGCAACGGCTAATATCATAGGAAAATTAGCCAATGGTATTGCAGATGACTTGATCAATACCGTAGCCCTTGCTTTGCCCAGTGATCGAGCAAAATTAATCGCTCCGGCAATGAATACTAATATGTACGACCATCCTATCGTCCAAAAAAACTTAGAAACATTAAAAGAAATTGGTTATGAAGAGATCCAACCACGTGAATCACTGCTAGCTTGTGGCGACTTCGGTTCTGGCGCATTAGCTACCGCTGATACGATTATAGAAAAAGTGGTGAATACACTTGAGGGCGAGGAGGCTTAAGACCCTATGCAGCAAAAACAAAAGACTTTTCGGCTAGTTTTAACCGCATTTTTTCTAGCAATTTTGTTATTACTAGCCACTGTTCCTTTTCTTGGCTTCATTCCTATTGGGCCCATCAATGCGACGACCTTACATATCCCTGTAATCATCGCTTCGATCGTTTTAGGCCCACGCTTAGGAGCTTTCTTAGGAGCTAGTTTCGGTTTAATTAGTATGATTCGTTCGACAATAATTGTAACTCCGATGTCTTTTATCTTCTCCCCCTTTATCGCCCCTTTTGGTGAGAGCGGATATGGCAGTTGGAAAGCATTATTGATCACTTTTATTCCACGAATTTTAATTGGCATCGTTCCTTATTATTTCTACCGTTGGTTTGAAAAGCGAATGAAAAATCGTAAAGCAGGTTTAGGACTTTTCATTGCTGGCTTATTAGGCGGCATTGTAAATACCGTCGTTGTAATGAACATGGTTTACTTCCTGTTTCAAGCAGAATACGCACAAATCATTGGCGAAGCAGGAAATGCTGTTTATGTCGCCATCCTCTCCATTATTTTTGCCCAAGGTATTCCCGAAGCCATAGTCGCAGGACTCGCAACAACCGGTGTGTCCGCTGTGTTATTGCGGTTTTTGGATAAACGGACGTAAAAAATAGCTTTTTTGTAAAGGGTATATTAAGAGCAGCAGTTAGGGCATGGCTAACTGCTGCTTTTTCTAATACTGAGTATTTGTTTTATTGTTTCTTGCAGTTCGTCGCTAAACTCTTCAAGGTCTTCAAAACTGATCACTTTATCCACGATGAGTGAGACAATATTCATTATTAACTTTGACCGACTCATTTCTAATTGAACGCCAGTTCTTTTCTTATCCTCTGTTATTCTCCTAGATAAGTTCCAAAATTTCTCCGAAGGTTTTTTATCTTCACTTAATAAATCGATATATGACCTATTGAGTTTATCCATATATGCTTCTTGCCAACCAGCTATTTTCTTTCTAAAAAGCTTCCAGTCCTTTTCTGTAAAATCATTATATCCCATAAAAAGTGACCTCCCAAATGTTTTCTTATTTTTACAATAAGGCAAGGAAAATATAAAAGCAAGAGTATTTAACTTTGAATGAGTTAAATTACAATAAAGGTGTTTTTACATTCTCAATGATTTTCAACAGAGCGTTATTTAAAAATAAATTGATCAATACATACCACTCAAAATTACTATACATCTACTTACATTATTCTTTCTATGTTGTATACTAAATAAGTATTCATAAAATCAAGCGTTAAACGTTTGGACTGGTTCGCGAACTTCCCAGAATAAAAAACCAAGAACTTCACAAGGAGGTAGGAAATTGAATACTAAGAAAAATATTATTATCGATTGTGATCCTGGAATAGATGATAGCTTAGCACTACTTCTAGCCTTACAATCAAAAGAATTCAACGTAATTGGTATTACTATCGTTAGTGGTAATGCACCAGCTTCTATCGGAGCGCAAAACGCATTGAAAGTGTTGGAACTGCTTGGTCGCTTGGATATTCCAGTATATATCGGAGCAGAAGAACCATTAGAAGTTCCTTTTGTCAGCGCCCAAGATACTCATGGTGAAGATGGTTTAGGTGATAGCCAAATTCCTCTTATCACTTCTACTCAACCAAAAGCAAATGCTGTCTCTTTTATCAAGGATACCCTCAAACAAAATCCTGAAACAACTGTATTAGCTCTAGGTCCTCTCACCAATATTGCTTTAGCCTTAAAAGAAGACCCAGATTGTTTCGCGCAAGTGTCTCGTTTTATCGTAATGGGAGGCAGTTACAGTTCTCACGGCAATTGTTCGCCAGTTGCCGAATTTAATCTTTGGTGTGATCCAGATGCAGCAAAATTTGTTTTTAGTCAAAACCTTCCTATTCCAATTGAAATGGTCGGTCTTGATGTCACAAGAAAAATTGTTCTAACACCGACAATCCTCGAATACATGAAACATACGCAAAATGAAAAGATCTATCGGTTTATTGAACAAATCACACAATTTTATTTTGAATTCCATTGGGAACATGAAAAAGTTCTGGGATGCGTGATTAATGACCCATTAACAATCGCCTATCTACTTGATCCAGAACTTGCTCAAGGTTTTAATAGTCATGTCGAAATCGCAACATCAGGTATAAGTCGTGGTCAATCTATTGTAGACGATCATGATTTTTGGCAATTAGCAGATAATTGTTATATCTTAACAAATGTAGATCAAACAGCTTTTTGGCATTTATTTTTAACTCGCGTGCTCAAAGCAGAAGAAAATGAACTCTCACACGTCCTACCTCAATTATTGGAGGTAAGATCATGAGAAAAATTAATACTCGTGCCATCGTAATTATGGCTTTAAGCGTGACCTTGAATATTGTTTGTAGCAATGTAATTTTAATGTTGCGATTACCTATTTATTTAGATGCCGTTGGAACTATTTTCGCAGCAAGCCTTTTAGGTCCATTTGCAGGCATGGCAGTTGGTGGTGCAACTGGTGTTATTATGGGTGTAACTACTGATATTTTCTCCTTGTTTTTCATGCCCGTACAATTGATCACTGGTACTGTTGCAGGTATATTATATAAACGCAAACAAGCAAATCAGTTAAAACATAGTTGGTGGCTTGCCTTAGCGATTTCTTTACCCGGAACAATCCTTTCCACAATTATTACAGTCATCCTTTTTAACGGGATTACTTCTGCTGGCTCAAGTATCATCGTACAATTACTTTATGGCACCGGAATGAGTCAGTCACTTGCGGTATTTTTAGTCCAAGTAGGCACAGATTATGTAGATAAGTTATTGACAGTAATTTTTGTCTCTGTTGCAGGTCGATTGATTGGGAAACGATTGTCGGTCAATCGTAATTGAGTGATTCAGTATAAAAATAATCAGTAAATAAAAAGAGCCTCATTTTTGGGCTTTTTAATATAATTTAAATAGGCGTTGTTACTTTTTTGTTGTAGTTTTGGAAAGTTAACGTTAAAAATACCGAAGTTTATAAAAAAGTCCCAAGAAATGATTAAAATAACCACTTCTTGGGATTTGATTTCATTAACAATCTTTCACACTGGTTTTTAGTTTAGTTTTTAACAACAAGCCTATTACCTATGTTTTTGAATAGCCTTATACATCTTTTCTGCTGAATTTTGTGGTAGCTCTGCTGAAGTAATACCACTGCCTACAATGATAATGTCTGATTTAACTTTAATATACTTATCAATTGTATTCTCATTGATCCCACCAGCAACAGCTAATTTTGTTTTGTTAGCGTATCTTTTGATCTCCTTTAAATCATCTAGCGGCGTTCTTCCTAGCTCTTGTCTGTCTACTCCTGTGTGTACTGCTATAACATCAACACCAATTTCTTCTAACCTAGGTACACGTTTATCCATATTTTCTACATTGATCATGTCTACAACAACTTTTTTACCATATTTCCTAGCTTGATCAACACATTCTTCAATTGTTTTATCATCAGCTAAACCCAAAACAGTAACGTAATCTGCTCCAGCTTCAAAAACTATCTGGCTTTCGAAAGAGCCTGCATCCATTATTTTAGCGTCACAAAGAACTTCTTTTTCAGGAAACCTATTACTAATTACTTCTGTTGCTTTTGTCCCTTCTAACAACACTAAAGGCGTACCAATTTCAATTATATCAATGTAGTCGTATAAATTATCTACCAATCGAATTGCATCAGATAAATTCAGCGTATCAATTGCCAATTGTAATTTCATTTATATTTTCCTTTCATTAGAAATATCAAGCTGCTTTAGTTTTTTCTCTCCTATTGAGAAAAACAGAAAATAGAAGAACAATAGTGAAGAATCCTAAGATAGCTGTTACGATCATTGGTATTCCATAGTCTCCCACGGCACCTAGGCCAATCGCTTGTATTAATAAATCTAAATCAGAAAACGTAGAACTTGCAGAGCTTATATTACCAAGGAAAGGTAAAGATACTAATGGTAAAAAGCTCGTAAAAATGCCATATAAAGTTGCGCCAATAATACATCCTTTTCTTCCACCAGTTGCATTTCCGAATATCCCTGCAGTACCACCACAATGGAAATGCGGTACAATGCCAGGCACGATAATCGTTGTACCTGCAGCAATCATAATTAACATACTAATAAGACCCGCGCCAAAACTACAGAGAAAACCAATTAAAAGAGCATTAGGAGCAAAAGGAAAGGTTACCGGGCAATCTAGTGCTGGTTTAGCATCTGGTACCAGTTTATCAGAGATACCCTTAAAAGCAGGAACAATTTCACCTAATATTAACCGAACGCCAGCTAGTACTATATACACACCTGCTGCAAATGTTCCAGCTTGTTCTAGCGCAAAAATAATATAATTTGTTCCATCACTTAAAGTCTCCACAAATGTCGGACCCGCAATTAAAGCAATGGCAATATATATAATAGCCATTACGACTGCTATTGCTACATTCGTATCTTTCATAAAAGTCAATTTATCTGGCATTTTAATTTGTTCAGTAGATTTTTCTTTATTTCCTAACTTCCCTCCTAAAAATCCAGATAAAGCGTATCCTATACCACCCGAATGTCCCATTGCTACATCATCTGTCCCCATAACTTGAACCATGTATTTTTGTTGAATAGCTGGAGTCACTGTCTGCATAGTACCTGCAAAAATTCCACCTAATAATACAGTCCATATATTAAACTCAAACCCAGCTCCTACCATAACTATAGTTGTTATCAAAGAAATAAATAGCATAATCTGACCTGTTAAAAAAATATATTTAAATCTCGTAAATCTGGATAAAAGAATATTTACAGCCATACCAACTACCATAATCAACGCTGCTAAAGAGCCATATTCTGCAAGAGCTATAGCTGCTATTGCTTCATTACTAGGTACCACACCTTGAACTTGAAATGAATGCTCAATCATCTCACTAAATGGAATCAACGCATCAGAAATGATTCCAGAACCTCCTGTTAAAACTAAAAACCCTAGAAAAGTCTTAACACTACCAGTTACAACCTCGTTGAATTTTTTCTTTTGAAGTAATAAACCTAAGCAAGCAATAATCCCTAAAAGAATCGCTGGTTGTGTAACTACTCCAATTAAAACCTCTAAAACCCCTCTCATTTACTTTCACTCCTCATCATAAATTCCTTTAGTTTCAAGAAATAATTTTAATTTTTCTTCCAATTCTTTTTTATCAACGATACTATCTAACACTGTCATTTCATCACCAGCTATTTTAAGATTATTTGCCAAATCTTTACTAACAATGAAGTGATCCGCTGCTCCTTCCATTGCAGAACTTAAATCGAAGTGAGTTACTTCAACATCTTCAACAGATAAATTTTTTAAAGCTTCTTTTATATTCATTTCCAGCATAAAACTAGATCCAAGTCCATTACTACATACTGCTGCAATTTTCATAATAATAGATATCCTTTCTTTACTTATCAGGTTTAAATCCCATATTCCAAGCAACAAAATCTGGTTTCTTTAAAAGTTTATCGTCACTAATCTCAGCCTTCTTCAATGTCTCCAACGAACTTTTTCGTGCGTTTTCAAAGTCAAAAGGTTCATCTAACCATGAATCAATAATCATTTTCGTATATTCTAAATCAGTGACACGAGCTCCTAAGCAAAGAATTTGAACATTATTACTTAATCTAGCTCTTTTAGCCGAATAAGGATTGGTAACAGGCACCGCACGGATTCCCCAATGTGTATTTGCTTGGCAACTAAATCCTATGCCAGTTCCACAAACGTATATTCCTAAACGACAAATATCTTTTTGAATAGTTTCACACATATTATCTGCTAGTTCTGTAAAATCGCCTTTAGATAATTCAAGTGTAGAAAATGGATCAAAAACAACTTCATAGTTTTTTTCGTGAATAAGATAGTTTTTTATTTCTTCTTTTCTTTCAAACCCAGCTGAATCGCACCCTAATGCTATTTCGTTACTCATTTTTTGCCTCCTAATTATTTTTCAACTTTAGTTAATACTTTTTTTAAATCATTTACGTTTGTTACAGCTAATAATTCTTCGCGTTTTGTTTCATCCATCAATAACGTAGCAAGCTGCGACATATAATTTAAATGGCTTTTATCGTCGATTAGAGCTAACATTATAACTAAATAAATTTTTTCGTTATTTATAAAAGGTATACCATTGTTTATTTTCAATATACTCATCCCTGATTGAAGCACCCCATTTTCTGGTCTACTATGAGGCATAATAATACCTGGAGCTATATTAATATAAGGACCTAATTCCTTAACATCATCTAACATAGACCTAAGGTACTGTATTGTTATATAATTTTTCTTTAGTAAAGGTGTTGCAGTAATCTCAACTCCTTCTTCCCAGCTTTTTACTTTATCAACAACCTGTATTTTTTCATCACTTAATAAGTCTATTAACATTAACTCCCTCCATTTTGGTTAGTTATTTCCAATAATTAATAACGCCTTTTTCTTATAAAAAAACCCCGAATCCGATCCATATATTCATACGAACCAAATCCGGGTTAAGCCTCATGTTACTCCCCAATATTAATTTTTTAGCGCTTTCAAAATAGCTTGACATGTCAATTCACTATCTTTTAAACCATGCTAGCTAAACACAGTTTTTAAAATAGCAGCAATAAATCCGAACTCAGGCTTGCTTTATTGAAAACAATAAAAAAAGAGCTATCAGACAAAACTGTCCAATACCTCTGACATAGTTAAATAAGCATACTTCAATCTCTTTCAAACGCCAAAAAATTAACAGAAAACACTAGAAAAATGCTTTCATATTGGCTATAATAAAGAAAGTCGATGCGTTGCATTGACTATGGCAACTTGATCAGTCAGTTCTATAGTTGATGATTGGTCAAGGCTCCTTGGGTTAGTTCCCGCTAACACAGGGAGTGCCTTTTTTTATTCGGATTTATTACTACAAGCTTAGTGTAAACGAAACGGTTACAATTTTCAAGATAAAACACATGATTTAGAGAAATTTTGTTATCTATATCGACAACAGATGAAATCTTTTGAGAACAAAAGTTATGCGGAATATACGCAATGTAAAACTGCTATACACTTATTAATATTCTTCCACTATGTTATATACTAAATAAGTACTCATAAATTCAAATACAAAACGCTTGAGTTAGTTAGAAAACTTTCCAAAATAAAAAACAGATCCAGGTAGAGATGAGGCCCTGAAAATAATCTACCTGGATCTGTTTTTTATAATTATTCTTCTTCATTTTCATAAGGCTGCAACGTTATCGTTTCAACATCTTCATCTGAATCATCAGTTGGTGTAAAAATAATATTGTCATCTTCTTCTGAAACTTCAAAATCGTTACTTTCATCTTCATTTTCTGTATCTTGAAGTGTAATTTGATCACCATCTAATGTATATTCAAATTTAAAATCCATCTCACTAGCTATTTCTTTAGCAAAATCTTCACCCATTTGCTCCCATTCATCAGTAGCTGTTGATTCCATACTGTCAACATCAACTTTTAATGACATTACATGATCAGAAAAAGACGCGATCATATTTGGTACATCTTCTTCGTCAGGTTCAATAGACCAGTTATTTTCCTTTAACTCATCTTCTGAAACATTTGAACTACAACCAACTAAAAATGTTAAACCTAACGTACCCAACAATAACCCTCTTATAAACTTTTTTATTTTAAAATTCTTCCTCCCGTTTCACAAATAATACTATTATTTAAATTTTATTTTCCTCTCATCCATGCTTGTTTTATTACGCTTAAGATATATTCTATATTTGTATCATATTGAATACTGACCTCGTAGTCTCCATTGCCGTAATGACCAATATTTGTTACGTCTCGAAACATATTTTGGGAATCGTCTAAGTCACCCATTTTGGCGTTCAACCAAATTTTTATTTGTTTCCTCTGAATAGCTATATCACAGAAATTCACAGAAATTTGTTTTTCTTTTAAAGGAAATATAATGTTTATTAGCAGTAACCTGAATATTAGGGTCCCAATCTAATATCGCTTGTTTTATTTTTTGATAAAGTTCTTGACTCTCCTCGTTTCCTTTGGAAATTAAAGTTTCTTCCGTATAAACTTTTATTTCCTTATTCAACTTATTCACAGATTCTAAGTTTTCTTTTTTATTATTCGTAATATAATTCGTCTTTGTTATTTCTTCCATTTCTATTAAATTCTTTTCGAAAGACTTAACTTGAATCAAATCAATAGGCAATTGCGGATTAGAAGCTGCTCCCTTTTGGTAACTACTAAATACTGGAGAAATAAAAACCACTCTTGATTGGGACCAGTCAATATCTTTAATCGCCTTTATCTCATTTGGAAATACTTCATTAAAAGCAAGAACAAAAGCTGCTTTTTGTTCCAACATAATATTTAAATAAGTATAACCTTGGTCCACCAGTGACTCATTTTTTGTTTTTTTATATTCAATAATTACAAAACTAGCCGTTTCTCGATTGTAAGCTAATGTGTCTAAACGAAACTTTCCAATAGCAAATTCTGTTTTAATAAAATCCAGGTTCATTAACTCATTTAAATTATTTTCAACTAATTGCTGTAAATCTTTTTCCTTTTTGAACGTCTTTTCATATATTGGCTTTACACGCTTGTTTTCCAATTGAAATAGTGCCAAAGCTTTCTCCACCTTACTTGTTAATCTCCCATGCTATCAATTACTGTCTTCTAAGAGGAAGTATCTCCTCTTTCATCACCTTATCCAACTCTTTACGCATTATTTTCCCATATTTCAATTTAGACACGGGTTCTTCTGCTTTTTCTTTATAAGTTGAATAATCAGCTGTACGTTGTAGTTCTCGTTCTCCATTTTGATGTTTCTTTTTTGGATTATAGTTTTCCATAACGTAAGCTAATTCTTCTTCGTCTACTTGCCATTTATCCGAAAAATCTTGTTGTACTTCATAGCTTGTTCCTTGAATCATATCTTCCAATAAATTTGATACATTTTGATCACGATAATTTTCTGGTTCTTGCTGAATACTATTCCATAGATGACGCATTAATCGGGCTAATTTTTCATTACTTTTTGCTAATTGATCTATATACTGATCCACTTCATTCATTGCTTTTTGATCTACTTTGGAGACTAATTCGTATTCGTCATCACCGCTAGGAACAAATGCTTGAATTAAGTTAAGAATGTATTCGTAGTTTATTTCTTCTGTTTTGACTGACTCTAGTTCGTAAAAAATATCAATAGGTTCTACTTCGTCAGTATCCGGATCATCTACTTTTATTTCTTCTAACGCATTTACATATTTTCCATGCAATTCTTCTATTTCTTTTTCATTAATAGGAAATACAGTACCCATTTTGTCTTCGGTAAAGTCTGTATATACTTGAACAGAAGAATAAGCTCTATCTAATTTTTGGTAAGCTTTAATAAACTTCTTCAATTCCGCCTTATTCAAATCTTCTACCTCTGCAGGTGAGGATACAATTTCACGTATTTCTTCAATTGCTGCAATAAAATTATCTGTAGCCTCTTCCCAAGTAGGTGCTAGAACTTCCGTTTCACCACCATTTGAATAAAGTATCAACGCGTTTTTAACTTCCTCTTCAAAGATTTTCGGTTTCTGAAAGGTAACTATTTGTCCATATTTTTTATTTTTATCAAACAGACGATTCGTCCTAGAAAATGCTTGAATTAGATCATGTGGTTGCATTGGCTGACGATCAATAAATAATGTTGATAAACAAGGAGCATCAAAGCCAGTTAATAACCGATCAACAACAATCACCAAATCCAGTTGTTCCGAACGAGCTAAGTACTTTTCTTTTTTACGAGAAAGTCGATCATTAATATTACGATTGTAGGCGCGTATTGTTTCCAATGTGAAATTTGTCCCAAATTCTTTGTTATAATCTCCTAAAATCTCTTTCATTTTCTCTTGGTCTTGACTGGAAGACTCCTCATTTTCACTAATTGAATAAGTAATCGCGACTTTGGGAAAATCAGGTAAAACCCTTTTTGTTTTTTCTTCAACACGTATATCTGTTTCCCCTAATTTTACTTTTTTAATCAAGTCATAGTAATTAAGTGCCTTGTTAATGGAACTAGTCGTTAAAATAGCATCGTAGGTTTGTCCAGCTCCTTTAGAAAAACCTAACTTCGTTCGAGAATTATTGACAATAGAGTCAATTACTTCCAACATATGGTCTTCCCGTTCATAAACATCTTTAGGAAGTAATTCTTCCTTTTCCTCAAGCAACATTTCATCCAAGTTAAATCTTTTTTGTGGATGACTCTCCTCTATAATTTTATCTAATGTATTTTCAGCAAAAGTCGCTTTATATTCCACTTGAAAACCAAGAACAGCTTGATCGTGAATCGCTTCTTTAACTGTGTATTGGTGTAAGCATTCACCATATTGTTGTTCAGTTGTTTGTGGAAGATCTCCTAAAACACTCTTCTTATTTTCAACAAAAATCGGTGTGCCGGTAAAACCATACCATAATGATTGACGGAAGAACGCCTCAATTTCACGTTTCTTTTGCGGACTAACCGCACGATGACACTCATCAACAACAAAAGCTAATTTTAATTGCGTCATTTTCTCATAACGCTTCGTTCCTTCTTTATCAGCGAAACGCTTCATTACATAATTTAATTTTTGAATAGTAGTCACAACAACTGTACGATCATCAGAAAGTAATTTTTTTATCAAATCGTTGACATTATCAGTTTCATCAATATTGACCACATCGTTTTCCGAGTAAGATAAGAATGAGGCTGTCGTTTGTTGATCTAAGTCACGTCGATCTACAATAAATATCGTTTTTTGAATAGAAGGAATTTGTAAAAGATTTTTAGCTACCTTATAAGAAGTCAGTGTTTTACCCGAACCAGTCGTATGCCAAACATAACCTGATTTTGATTGCATGGAAGCTTGTTTTACCGCTTCAATCGCATGGATTTGATAAGGACGTAATAAAATTAAAGACTTTCGATTGTTATCAATCACGGTATATTGAGTGACCATCTTATGTGCCATAGGTATAGACAAAACTTCTTGTGCAAATTCTAAATAGTCAGTAATTGGTTTATTCTCATGATCAACCCATTTAGTCAAAAACTGTTCATTCAGTTTTGTATCTATTGCCGAAGCGATATAGCGAGTTTCTGCCCCATTTGTTATTACAAACATTTGTAAAGTAGAATAAATCCCGGTGAACTTTCCTTCTTTCAAATATTTACGAATTTGACGAAAAGCGTCCATATAAGGATGGGCACGATTTTTTAATTCGATATGAATCATCGGTAGTCCATTAATCAAAAGCGTCACATCAAAACGACGATCGTTGTCATCCAATGAGCGTTTATTTGACTTAAATTGATTAATTACTTCATAAGAAGATGAACCACCTGCTACGTCCTGGCGGTTAATTACTCGTAATCGAATTGTTCCTAAAGCCGCATCTTCTCGTTGAACTTGAACTTTTGCGATTCCGTTTTCTCCACTTAACCAGCGTGCAGCTTCATAGAAATTAGGAAATTGTAACTGATTCTGTATTTGACGAAATTCTTGTGCTGTCAAAGGCACACCATTCAAAACATCTTTATTATTCGCTTCCAATTTCTTACGAAAATTTTCCCAAAGTTCCTCTTCTGTATGTAAGTCATCGCGGTATGTCCATTGCGATATACCACTGATTAATTGTTTAATTAAATTATTTTCTAACTCTTGTTCCGCTGTAAATTGTACCAACTACCTCACCCCATCTAATTCCTTAAAACTTCTTCATTTTCAAAGGTTATGTAAAATTTTATTTGTTGTTTTACAATTATTAGTTTATCACAGCAAAATTCAAGAACAATAGTCGCTTTAAAAAATAAGTAGAAAACCTTTTTGAAAGCGATTCCTACATGGAAACAGCGTAAGTTGACCAACTTAGTAAGTGTAATTAAGTCTTACCCTCTTTCAAGAAGTGTTGAAACAGAGAAAAATACTGGTGTACGATATATTCATTATGGTGATATTCATACAAAAAGAGCTGATAAGATTACTTCTAAGTCTAATATACCCAATATTAATGTTGGAGATTATAAATACTTAGAAAAAGACGATCTTGCACTTGCAGATGCGTCAGAGGACTATCAAGGTATTGCAATGCCTTCTGTTATTGTTGAAAAAACGCCATTTAGGATCGTGGCCGGTCTACATACAATAGCACTCAGACCAAAAACAATTGAACCACTTTATTTGTACTACTTAATCCATTCATCTACGTTTAGGAAATATGGATATAAAGTTGGTACTGGTATGAAAGTATTTGGAATAAGTAAGAATAATATCTTAAAGTTTGAAACCTTATTTCCATGTATTGAAGAACAAACAAAAATAAGTTCATTACTCAATAAAATTGATGATACTATCGCTCTTCATCAGGAAAAGCTATCTAAATTACAGTCATTAAAAGAAGCAGCATTACAAAGTTTATTCCCACAAAAAAATGAAACAGAACCAAAAGTAAGGTTTGCTAACTTTAGTAGTTCATGGAAACAGCGTAAGTTGGGAGAATTGGTCGAAAGAGTTACACGCAAAAATAAAAATTTAGACTCAACTTTACCTTTAACAGTTTCTGCCCAAGATGGTCTTGTAGATCAAAACGAATATTTTACCAAAACCGTCGCAAGTCGAAACGTTAGTAATTATTATCTGTTAAAAAAAGGAGAATTTGCATATAATAAATCATATTCAAATGGCTATCCTTTGGGTGCTATTAAACGTCTTGATAAGTATGAAAAAGGCGTATTATCCACTCTTTATGTTGTTTTTAAACCAACTTATGTAAACTCTGACTTTCTTGCCAAGTACTACGACTCTACTCATTGGTATTACGAAGTATATAAACATGCAGCAGAAGGAGTGAGAAATCATGGCTTATTAAACATTTCACCTTCTGATTTCTTTTCAACCGAATTGAAGGTTCCTAAAAGCTATGAAGAACAAAGCAAAATTGGTATATTTATTAATAAATTAGACAATTCTATCGCTCTTCACCAACAAAGATTAGAAAAATTACAAAATTGTAAAAAAGTTTTTTTACAAAAAATGTTTATTTAAAATTATCCTTTCATATTTACCAAAACCTCGCAATAATAGTAATGATGAATAGTCATCAAATATTATTAGGAGGTTTTTTTATGGTCAGAAATAAGCAGAAAGAACAATTGTTTCATAAGTATTTTGAGGAATGGATCGATTTATATAAAGTAGGTGCAGTTAGAACAGTTACGTTAAGAAAATATCGTATGACTAACCAACGAATTATTGAACTAGCGCCAAATTTAAGAATGAAACACTTAAACAGACAAAATTATCAACTTTTATTAAATGATTATGCTGAAACTCATGAAAAACAAACAACAATGGATTTTCATCATCAAATTAAGGGAGCAATTTTAGACGCAGTAGATGAAGGAATACTGGATAAAAATCCTACTAGAAAAATAGTAATTAAGGGAAAAGAAGCCGCACAAAAAAATACCAAATTTTTGAATCAGTTTGAATTACAGTTATTGTTAAAAAAATTAGATTTAAAAAATGAAGTGAATTGGGATTGGTTTATTTTGCTACTGGCTAAGACAGGTTTACGTTTTTCAGAAGCGCTCGCACTTACTCCTAACGATTTTGATTTTTCTATACAAAAAGTAAATATAAATAAGACTTGGAACTATAAGACTTCTAATGGCGAATTTCAACCGACAAAAAACGAGTCCTCAAATAGAAAAGTACAGTTAGACTGGCAAATCGCCATGCAGCTTTCTCAGTTAATAAAAGATTCCGATGAAGGTGAACCAATCTTTGCAAGAAAAAGAGTGTTTAACTCAACAGTTAATAATCGATTAAAGGTTTTATGTAATAAAGCAAATGTTCCAGTGATAACTGTACACGGATTGCGACATACACACGCTTCATTGTTACTTTTTGCTGGCGTATCTATCGCTAGTGTAGCTACTCGACTAGGTCATTCTAGTATGGCAACTACTCAAGAAACTTATTTGCATATTATTCAAGAATTGGAAAATCAAGATAATGATAAGATAATGCGTCATTTGTCTATGTTGATATAAAAATTGAAGTACCAAGAGATTACATAAAAGGAAGTAATCTCTTGGTACTTTTATATAAACATTTTTTGCAGAAAAGATTTTTTTAATGTTTGTAAATTTTGCAATTTAATCTGATGAAGATCGATACCGGTATTTAGTTGAGTGAAAAATGAAGCTATTTTTTCTTGCTCAGAGTAGTCTGTTACAAAGAAATTCAGCTTAGAAATATCTTTACCATACATATGGGTTATGGTTGTACCAACGGTTATAGGAAATAATTTGTGTCTTTGTGAATTGACCTGATAACTCATAAAGGTAGACAAAACGCTCGCACCTTTTTTAGGCCTTCCAATTATTATATCTCCACCCAGTTTAACGTTATTTAACGTGATTGCATTTGCTTGTGCTGTACCATTAGGAACTGTAGAAGATCCTGGAAACAATAAATCATTATCTTTTGATAACACTCCATTATCATTAGAACTCCAGAATACTTCACTAATTACTTCTGGATATTTTGTATAAAGATGCCCATAAGCAATAGCTGGATTATCGCTAGAATAAATAAAACTAGCTAAAGGTAATCCTTTCCCCCTACCAAAATCATAAATGGTACCTAACTTACACTCTTCCCAAGCGTCAGCAAACCCTGCAAATCGCAATTCAGGAACTTTTGCGCCATTTTTAGGAAACATTTTTTGCAAGTAGCCTTTTTTCTGTTCCTTAAGCAAATCCAACTTACGTTGATGAAGGGCGATAGCATTGTTTAATTGTTTAAAAAATTTGCCGATCTGTTTTTGTTCTTTCATTCCTTTTGGAATTTTTACTATGATTTTAGATATATCTCCTAGATAAATTCCAGGTTGAGCAGATACGACTTGCCTATTTTTTAATTCTTTTTGAAAATCAGGACCTATGAATAAAGTATATAAAAAATAGGTGTCTATTTCTGATGAACGTAAATAAGCGACGCTTCGTTGAAATGTTATGCCTGTTGGATCTTGTAACACAGCAGCTTCACCTATGGAACCAACAATAGTTAAAAGTATATCCCCAGATTTCAATTGAAAATTCTTATGAATTTGTTCGTATTCTTTTTGAGAAATTTTTCTATCATCTTCAGTTACTTTAATTTTGCCGTTCTTAATATTTTTAGCACTTAAAAGATGAGGACCATTTTCTACATTTTTATGAGTTCCATGTGTACCATCTTTAAGAATTGACAAACTTTCTCCTAACTTACGCTGTTTCCAATCATCATGAAACCCTTCAAAACGCACTTCTGGCGCTCTTTTTTCTTCTTTACTCATGATTAAACACCGCCTTAGCTGCTTCAATAAACTCTTTTGAGTCTTCAGTTACAGTAAGCTCATCAATCATAGAAGAAATATCAGCTTCCGTTTTTTCGATTTCTTTATCAAGATCAATGATTTCTTGACTAAGAGCTGACATGTCCACTGGCTCCTCTTCCTCAAAAGTATCAACGTAACGTGGTATATTCAAGTTGAAATCATTTTCTTCAATTTCATCGTAATCTGCCACGTGAGCAAATTTATCTACATCTTCCCGCTTTTTGTAAGTGTCAATAATTTTATCAATATGTTCATCTTCTAATACATTCTGGTTTTTTCCTTTAGTAAATTCATTAGATGCATCAATAAACAATACGTTTTTATTATCACGGTCTTTTTTTAATACAATAACGGTTGTTGGAATACTTGTATTAAAAAATATATTAGCTGGTAACCCAATCACAGTGTCAATCGAGCCATTTTCAAGTAAGGCTTTGCGAATTTTTCCTTCCGCTCCACCACGAAATAGAACACCATGCGGTAATACGATTGCCATCACACCAGAATCTTTCAAATGGTAATAGCCATGTAAAAGAAAAGAAAAATCGGCTTTAGACTTTGGCGCTAAAACACCATACATAGAAAAACGTGGATCGTCTAAAAATCCTTTATCTGCCGACCACTTAGCGCTATATGGCGGATTCATAAGCACAGCATCAAAGTTCGTTGGTTCTTCTGTCGGCCAGTCTGCATCTAACGTGTCGCCGTTATGTAAATGATGATTTGCAGCAGATACGTTATGCAGAATCATGTTCATACGCGCTAAGTTATAAGTAGAAGTATTAAGTTCTTGCCCAAAGAAATTAACGGTTCCTGGTTCATTTGTAAATTTTTTGACATTCAATAATAATGACCCAGATCCCATTGTAGGATCGTATACACTAAAGCCTTTTTGATCTTCTTTTCCTTGTAATACAACCTGAGTCATCAAACGTGAAACTGCTTGAGGCGTATAAAATTCTCCGGCTTTTTTACCAGAACCTGAAGCAAATTGACCGATCAAGTACTCATAAGCGTCGCCCAACGCGTCCCCCTCGTGAGCAATATCTAATGTATCGATTTCTTTCATTATTTCAGCAATCGTTTGATTTTGTTTTTGTGCGGTTGATCCAAGTTTTCTTGAATACAAATCCACATCTTCAAATAAGTTCTCGTACAATTCGCTACTTTGTTCAATATTACGAAAACCTTGCGCTAAGTCCTCTAATTGAAAATTTCCTTTATGTATCGCTTCAACTAAAGCTGTAAATGTTAGTTGTGGTTCAAGCGTATAATAAAAATCAAACATTAAGGCATCCATTAAATCATCATGTGTTTCTGAGTCATTATAAGCCTCAGTATATATTTTTTGCGCTTCTTTTAGATCAGTTGGTTCTTCTTCTAATAGTTCAGCAGCATGATAAAGCATTGTATCGGAAAGATACTTATAAAAGATTAAACCAAGTAGGTAATCCTTATAGTCACTAGCATCCATTTTCGAACGTAAGATATCAGCACTATTCCATAATGCCTGATAAATTGTAGTTGCCTTTTTCTCTGACATATAACTCCTCCTAAAATTTCACACAAAAAAATAACTTCATCATTTTTTATCCTAATTATATCCAAACTTACGCTGTAACACAACGAAAACCAAATAAAAAGATTGCGCCGCATCATTGAAAATGCAACACAATCTTTTTAATTGAAACTTTTACTGGGTATTAAATTGTAACCTTACAAAATAAATTATCTCTCATCTTCCCCAAAGAAAAACAAAGCAACGTCCATATCTTTTTGCTTGATTTTTCCTTTCCACTTGTTTACTTCATTCATCAATTCAGCTTTTTCATAAGGGGTTTGTTTAAATATAATATTTTCATCTTGCAATATCATATAATGGGCATCTTTGGTAGGATCATCAGGTCTTCTGTATGACAAGCTTCCTGGATTAAGCCAAAGCTTATTGTTATTAACATAATGTATGCCTTGTCTATGAGTATGACCAAATATGATCCTTTTTTCGAAGTCACCATGGAGTTCTCCTGTGTAATGCTCTTCCCAAAATTGATCAAAATGATATTCGCTTTGAATGGTTTCATAGGAATTTTCTTTCCATTGGTGTTGAAGTACGTAACCTATGTTACCTAAATCAAAAGAAATTGTTTTAGGAAAGCTTCTTAAAAAGTCAATATCTGCTTGATTTAAAATATCTGCGTTATGATGAATCCATTTAAATTCATCTTGCTTTACACCTTGTTTTATTTCTTCCCAAGTTTTAAGCATATGATCATCATGGTTCCCCCTAACACTGGTAATATTGTACTCAGCAACCATTGACAATACTTCCTTGGGATAAAGTCCATAATCCACATGATCTCCTGCACATAAAATTTTGTCTACATCTTTTTCGTTTTCTAAAACTTTACGTAACGAAACAGCATTGCTATGAATATCTGATAGCAAAAGTATTTTCATATTGCACCTCTAACAACGATAATTTTCTAATTTTTTATTTTCAAGTATATACTATCATAAAAATTCATTTCATTAACTTTCATCTTCAACTATCTCGTCAAAGAATTCTCTTACTTTCGGCACATCTAATCCCACGATTACCTGAATAGCCGTACCATTACGAACAACGCCATGAGCACCACCGCTCTTAAAAAATGCATCATCTAAAATTTTATTTTCATCAACAACTGATACACGAAGACGAGTTGCACAATTATTAATATCTGTGACATTTTCCGAACCGCCCAGTCCTTCTAAAAAGTGCGTTGCTTTTTTAGCATTAGGATTATTACTTTGTCTTATCGGCGACGTTCCGCTAGCTACTGGTTCTTGGTCGTTACTGGCTTCTGCAGCCTTTTTCGCTTTATAGTCTTTTTTGGTATGCAACTTCACTTCCCCAGTGACATCTCGGCCAGGGGTTTTGATATCAAACTTCAATATTGACCAGCGGAAAATAAGAAAGTACAATGCTGAAAAAGCTAAGCCAACAATAAAGAATATAATAATAGCGTCCATATGATTGGTTGATAAAGGTATAATGAATCTTGGGAAAAACGAAATTAGTCCACCACCTAAGACTAATGAAACACCAAAAGCATATACTGTCATTGCCATTGCCGCGGCTAGTAAGCAATAAACAACATACAATTGCGGTGCCAAGAACAAGAAGGTAAATTCAAAAGGCTCTGTAATTCCAGTTAAAACAGCAGTAACTGCTGTTGGTACAACTAAAGCGATCGTTTGTTTTCTTTGTTCAGGTTTAGATGTTGCAATAAATGCTGCGCCAATTCCAATCGGAGCAAACACTTTCGGCATACTATTTAAACCAAAACCAGCTTGAGGTACAAGATCTCTTAAGGTACCGCTATAATCTGAAATATCAGCTAAATTTTCAAACCAAAAATTGGTGAGTCCACCATCAACAACTGCTGGCCCATATTTAAATGGTTGAGCAATAAAGTGATGAAGTCCCGTTGGAATAAGTATTCTTTCTAGAAAAACAAAAGATCCAACACCAGCTGTGCCACTGCCTGCTAGCAAGTCTTGTAATTGGAACATGTAACCTTGTAACATCGGCCATAACCAAGCAGTTAAAAAAGCTAAAGGCAGTGTCACAAAGAAACCTATGATAACCACAAAAGCAGATCCTGAGAAAATTCCAATCCATTCAGGTAGTGGTGTATCATAAAATTTATTATGTAACCAGATAACCATACCAGAAATTAAAAGAGCGCCAATGATATTGGTATCTAATGTTTCGATACCTCCGATTGCTTTTACACCAAGAGCTTCAGTATCATTAAGATCTACACCAAAGTTCCAAACTTGTAATATAGCATTAATAAATGCATTCCAAGTCATATAAATGATAAAAGCTTCTAAGGACGCGCGTGCGTTGGCTTTTTTTGCTAGACCTATAGGTAAGCCTATAACAAATAGTAGTTCCATGTGGTCAAAGACAACCCAACCTCCAGCTTCAATAACGGACCAAAGATCCGTCCAAAAAGTCCCTTCAGCCGCTAATCCACCCATAATTTCAGGATCTTGAAATACAATAGCAAATGCTAATACAATACTATTAAAAGCAAATCATAAAACTGGAGCGATCATTGCTCCTCCGAAACGCTGAATCTTTTGCATCATTTTTATTTAACTCCCTTTTTCGTACAATAAATAACAAAAATTTATTGCGATCGATATATTTGAACAAATAACTCATATAAACACTGCTAAAATAATAAATTACTATAATAATTATTATCTATAAACCTATAACATGCTACTAAATTCACTTAAATCTCTTTTTTAAAGCGCTTTATTAATACCTCCTCTTTTTTGTTATATAAAATTAAATAACGTAATCTACTAAATTTCTCGTTAAAACGAAATCGCTTTTATATTTATACTATACCCGATATAAAATGTCAAACGTTTATCAAAAATAGTTTTTACTAATAAAAATCCCCAAATTATAAAGTTTTGTAGCAGTCTTTTATTGTTAATCATCAATCATTTAACTAGTTTTTAAATAAAACTAATTTGATAAAGATACAAAAAATTATCAAAATGTAACAAATAGCTCAACTATTTCTAAAAAAGAAACATAGCTGAGCTATTTTTAAATATCACTACTGACCATATCAAGTGAAGGAACTTTTGTCAGTCTTCCCACTCTTTATTAGTAAGTTTATTTTACATTTTTTTCACCCTAAAAGACGTACCATATCGCTTAGCAAAATACCCTTCCAAACGTTGTTGAATCGCTTGAATCGCCAAGCATAGAACCCAATAAATAATAGCCACTAAGACATACATTGACATAAAATCAAATGAACGTCCTCCTACGATTTTGGCATTCTGAAAGATATCGGGTATGGTAATCATCGCAGCAAGTGAAGTTCCTTTTAATATATCCATTGCCACATTGCTTAACGCTGGTACTGAAATTCGGAAGGCTTGCGGCATAATAATCAAACGCATCGTTTTCGTGAAATTAAAACCTAAAGCGTAAGCAGCATCCCATTGGCCCGAGTCAATTCCTAAAATAGAGCCCCTATAAATTTCCCCCATAAATGCACTGCCCGTCAAAGTAAAACAAATGATCGAAGCAGTTAAGGGATGAAGTTGGTAAGGTAATCCAAAATAGAGGATAAACAATAGCACTAAAGCCGGCACACCCCTAAAAAAAGAAAGCCATAAACGAACGATTCCTCGTAAAATCTTACTAGGGATTAAGCCAAGTAATGTTAGCAAAAGACCGAAAAAATTTCCCAATAGTAACGACATAAGAGCAATCCCCAAAGTATAAGATAAACCTTGTAAGATAAAAGGGAGCGATTCCCACATCAATGTAAAATCAAGTCCTGGAATATACATTATTCAACATCTACCTGTTCAATATTTTCTACATCCGGCTTTTCTGAGACATCCGCATCAAAATATTCTTCTGAAATTTCTTTAAGTGTGCCGTCATCTTTCATTTCAGCCAATACTTCATTTACTTTTTCATGCAAAGCCTCATGTTCTTTTTCAAACAAAAAACCATTATGGTCTAAGTTAAAATAAACATCATCTAAAATTTTTACTGGAACGTCAGGTAAGGCTTCTGTCGTCATTTTTTGCAGATAATAATCATTAACGACCGTATCAGTTCGTCCGTTAGCAACATCAGTCAGATATTGCTCATTTGTAGCATTATCATAAGTAACTAATTCAGCCCCGTATTGCTCGGCTGCTCTCATATAACTAGTATTAGGCTCACCCGCAGCTTTCTTTCCTTCTAAATCTTCTAAAGAAGCAATTCCTGAATCATCTTCTTCTCGCACAATTAAACTTGCAAATGAATACTTTATTGGCGAAGATAAAAGAAAATTTTCTTCCCTATCACTATTCAGGCTAAAATCATTGGCTGCAAAATCGGTATTTTCATTCTGAAGTGAGGAAATTTGTCCATCAACGTTGTATTCTTCAAACTCAATATCAACATCTAACCGATCAGCTACCTCTTTCGCAACATCTACATCGTATCCTACTAACTCGTTATCATCGTTATAAAATGAAGAAGGGTATAAAGTCCCTGATGTTGCTACTGTTAATTGTCCTTCTTCTTCCACATTTTGCCAACTGTTATCCTCTTCTGCACTATTTTCTTCGTTGTTAGTACAAGCGGTTAATACTCCTCCTAAAAGCAGTAATAAAACAATAAAGTTCTTTTTCACTAATTGCCCTCCTTATATTTAAACAGTTTTTTTAACTGTTATAGTTTTAACGCTTTCAATTGTAAAATAAAACGACTGAAAATACAATTGATTTTGAATAAACAACCGAAATTATACTTACTTTTTAGCAAAGAGGTTTAGATTATTCTGTAATAATTTTAACAAGATTGCTGTTCTATTAAATTTCTTACTCTTTTACTATTCTTCATCCAAAAGCCAATTAATAACATTGACTTGTTCAATGCCTTCATCATTTGCATAACCTGGATCAGCAGTCAATAAAATCTTTCGGTAATCGTCTTTGATTTTCTTTAATACAGATACTTCCCGATTGTACGTTTCATCGTCAACTACTGTATAAGAAACTTGATAGTATTCCTTAACACCTTGCTTAATTGCCACAAAATCAACTTCAGTATTTTCAATCGTTCCTACATAAATTTCATAATCGCGACGTAATAATTCTAAAAATACAACAGTTTCTAAGCAACTATCAATATTTACTCGTTTTGTTCCTAAAAGTGCATAACGTAGAGCCATATCGACAGGATAATATTTGGAATTAATAGATAGGTACTTTTTCCCGGAAATATCATAGCGATCACACCGATAAAACAAATAGGCATCGAGAAATGCTGATAAGTAAGACAAAACTGTATCGCTAGTTGTCTTTTCTCCCATTGAAGTTAAGGTATTCGCAATCTTTCTAACAGTAATTAAGTTGCCCGCAGTATCTGTTAAAAAACGAGCGATTTGTTCAACCAAAGCGCTATCGCTACGTTGCTTACGTTGTAGGACATCTTTAATTAATACAGTATTGACAATACCATCGACATAATCTTCAAATGTTTTTTCATCTTCTAATTGAACAGCAAAAGGAAAACCTCCAAAATTAAGATAATTTTGAAAATCTGTAGTCACATCTCCGTTAAAGGCGCTATGATATTCTTTAAAGGATAAAGGATGAACACGTACTTCGATATAACGTCCAGAAAGTAATGTAGCTAACTCTCCAGATAACATAAATGCATTAGAACCAGTAACATAAAGGTCCACATTAGAACGAATAAAGAAACTATCCAATACTTTTTCAAAATGAGGCACTGCTTGAATTTCATCTAAAAAAATATAATATTTCTGATTTTTATCCATAAAATTATCCAAGTAACGATGCAACTCATGATAATCTAGATATTTTTCATTCGCTAAGTCCTCAAAATTAATAAAAATAATCTGAGATTGTTCAATTCCTTCATCAAGTAATTGTTGCCGAAACATTTGTAAAATTGTGGACTTCCCACAACGGCGTACGCCGGTTAACACTTTAATAATTTGCTTATCTTTTACTCGATTTAATTTTTCTAAATAACTCGTTCTTTGTATCATATTTCCACCTACTTTCAAATTAATTCGAAACTCATATATATTTTACCATGTATTTCGAATTAATTCGAATATATTATAATTTTTCTATATATTTCTAATCATTTGGTTTTTATATTGTAATTTTAAAAATACAAGCAGTCTAATTAATACATTTATGGATAATAAGGGCTGGCGGAAGTTCTCTTTATCTATGAAAAAATAGAGGGAAGCTTCATAGCATTCCCCCTATCTTTACCTTTTTTATATACTTTATCTCAAATAATTCAATACAAATACTGAATGTCACTTGCTATTGTTGGGTAAGCAAAAGGCGTTTGGCTGACATCTTCTGCGGAATATCCGTGTTTAATTAACAACGTTAGATAATTAATCATCTCATCAGCTTCCATGCTCAAACAAGCAGCACCTACTACTTGATCGTTCTTTTGATCGATAACTAATTGTACCAGAGGTTGTTTTTCATGTTGTCGTTTATAGGTAATCCAATCCTCCATAGGAACAGTTTTTACTTCATACCGCTCTGTGTCTTCTTGCGCTCGATTTACCGTTACGCCTACTTGAGCCAATTTCGGCAAGGAGAAGATGATGGTTGGAATATATGGATACTCAATTTCCGCGTGGTCTCCTAAAATTTGTCCGACTACATAGTTCGCCTCATATCCGGCAACTGGTGTTAATTTAAGCACGGGAGAAGCTGCCGAATCACCGACTGCGTAAATATGTGACACGTCTGACTGTAAATGTTCATTTACCTTAACGCCTTTACTTGAATAGTCAACGCCGATCTGATCTAGCCCTAGTTGATCCACATTGGCAATCCGACCCACTGCAGCAAATACCTTGTCTGTTTTCTTATCAAAATCATTGCCTATTACTCGATAACTTGCATTGTCCTCTTGAACTTCCGTGATTTCTTTATCAAAAACGATTTCCACGCCATTTTCGGACAACTGATCACAAAGTTTCTTCACTAATTTTTTTGGAAAAGCCTTCAAAGGACGATTATTATGATGAATCAATGTGACTTTTGCTCCTGCAGAAGAGGCAATTCCAGCAAGTTCAAAAGCAACATATCCGCCACCTAGGATTGTAATACTTTCTGGCATTTCATCTAAATCTAAAAAGTCTGTACTTGTTTGTAAAAATTCTTTGCCTTTGATGTCTAAAATACGTGGACGCAAACCAGTAGCGATAATGACGTTTTGAGCTTCAATTGTTTGTTGCCCAACTTTTAACGTGTGTGGATCGACAAAATGCGCATGACCATTAATCGTTTCAATCCCATTATTTGCAAGGCTATCATGGGTACCCGGACTTATTTGTTTGGTATAGTCTCGCTTATTCGCCATTAAGTCTGCCCAATTGATCGAATTTTGCGTATTTAATCCTTGCCCTGCTAAAAGATCCGCTTTTTCTTTTGCTTCTACTGCAGCATATAAGATTTTTTTAGGATCACAGCCACGATTTGGACAAGTACCGCCCCACAGATCTTCTTCCACAATAGCTACTTTTTGTCCCTGAGCTTTCAAAGAAGAAGCCGCCGCCGTGCCAGCTGGACCCGCACCAATCACAACAGTATCGTATTTCTCTACCATGAATTTCACTCCTTATGTCCTTGATATCCAAATATTGACTACAAAATTTCTAAATTTTTTAACCACAATTTATATAAACGGAAAATCATAACGTCGCATCTCAACATGCCACTGCGGTTTTTCCAATTTAATTCTTTCCTTAAGTGAATCCAACGTTTCTTTCCTAATATCTCCTCTTTTATACAGAAAAGTATAGAACTTTTTTAAACTTGTAGCATTTTCATTGATTTGTTTAACGCTTGACCACATCGCTTTTTTAATAAACCAGTAACCCAGAAACTCTCCAATAAACAAAGTTCCTTTTTTGGCTTCCACGAACTCATCGTAAAGCAGAAAAGTATTAATATAAAAATCAATATTATTCACATGTTTATAAATAGTTTTCGCACTAAGCTTTTTATCAATCAACTCTTGTTCAAATTCATCTAGTAGCTGTTTGTTCTGCTTTTTTATCTCCTCAACGTTTGCTTCTTCTTCCATCACTATCACTCACTCCTTTGCGTCCATTTTACCATATTCTCCGAAATCTTTTTTCCTCTGAATTTTAACAAAAATGTCCAAACCAAGGTAACTTCAGCAAACTTCCCTTTATTGTAAATAAAAGGAAGGGAAGTTCTATGTACTTACATTCATTTACCACAAAATGAAGGGACTTTTTATTGACTTCCCTTCGTTTTTAGACTCTTTTTCAAGATAAATTCATTAATAAATTTATTAGACTAAATAACAACTCAAAAAATAGACTATTAATAAGCTATAAGTCTTTAATAGTCCTCGGCTAGTGTTTATATGTCTTCATATCATATCAAATCTAATCTCCGTTTAACCTCACCTCTAGATACAGTTTCACCATGACTCTCTTTTAAATTTTGAACCGCTTCATAATAATCATTCTCATTTTGTACTCGATCTAAAATCGTTTGTTTCATGAATTCGGTTACATAAACACTCTCAAACTCAGCTAATTCTTTAATTTCTCGATATTGCTCATCTGTAAAATATAAAGAAGTTAATACCATGCCAACACCTCCCAAATCAGTTTTAACACACGCTGAACTTTAAATGAAGTTTATCTAAATTTTTTAACAAAACAACACTAAAAAAATAATATGCTTTTTAGAATGCACAACGCTTCTAATAAAGCATATTATTTAAACTTATGAATTAATTCTTCAGGCGTATAGACAATTAATCCACTGTTAAGATAGTCATCAACATTTCTAGTAACAATGCTTTCTACACCGTTACGAGTTGCCGTAGCTATAATCAAATTATCTTCATAATCTTCCCCGCTTAATTCCAACGCATTGATACAATCCAATTCTGTTACAGAAAGCACTTCATTTAATTGTAATAACTTTTTAACTTCGTTCTTTGCGTTTTCCGAACCATATTTTTCTAGAATATAATAGATATCTGTGATCATATTTGCGGTTATATATCCCTTAATCACGCCATAGACAGATAACATATAAACTTCTTTCGATTGTTTATAAAATTCTTCTCTTTTTGCTAGTACATCTAATATTACATTAATGTCAATGATGCAATTCATGTTTTACCAACCGTTTCTGTTTTCTTTCTGCTCTTTCTGTTTTCACATCTAAATCCTTAGGTAAACTAACAGTACCTACTAAATCTTCTAATAATTCTTTTTTATCTTCTGTCACATCTTCAATAACAATTCGCTTTTTCCCATCAGGCTGTGTTTCCACTGTTATATTGACATTTTCAATATTTTTTAAATCGGCATTAGACAAAATCGCTTTAGGTAAAACAATTCCTTTAGTATTTCCCCACTTCTTAATTTTACCGCGTTTTCTCATAATTTCCATGATTGCTCACCTCTTTTATTTATTATAGCATAAATTATACATAAAGTATAACCTAAATTATACATTATGTATAATTAATTCTAGAGTTTTATATTATAAACTAAAACTTGAAAGTTCAAAAATACAGTTCATCCCTTGATAAATAAACGTTTTTTGATACAAAAATAGCATGAACGACTCAAAACTTGGTATAATAGAATTACCAAAAAACCAATAACCAAGGAGTGTTCATGCCATGTCAATTATAACACAAAAAACGTCAAATTCAGAAAAAATTTCTACCTCTGTGTCTGATTTTTTTCATCGGTTCCATGTAGCTTCTGCGTTGAAAAAATCAAACGCAGTCCATAAAAGGGGTTTTTCGGTTCCTGTTATTTTTTCTTTTTTATTGGCCTCGATCTTTACCAACGGTTCTACCTATCGGTTTTACCAAAAGCAGAAGGAACAATTGTCTTTTTCGGATAAGACCTTTCGCAATGTCTTGAATGATCCGCACATTCATTGGCAAAAATTACTGATCTTAGTGGCTAAATCCGTCATTACTTTCCTACGTCCATTGACGGGTGATGCCCGAAAAACCACATTTATCGTGGATGACTCCATGTATACCCGCTCGAATGCGAAAAAAG
>FLSG01585664.1_pt1 | contig 73524 bp, 73 predicted proteins | sample 1550511 | NCBI WGS metagenome assembly FLSG01 (sample SAMEA4031768, study PRJEB14383) | metagenome | biome: human; feature: oral; material: saliva | place: Philippines | collected 2014
TGATCTTTTTTTGCACAAAAATAAAAGCTTGCGGATCTCCTTTTTTAAGGTAATCAAACCACTTAGCTATGATTTTCCTAGTTTCATTAAACCATTCATCTTCAGAGATTTCAACTGCTTTATCATAACTATTCGTTAGATTAGCAATAAGATTGGCTGTATTTGCCCCCAAGTCTTTTTCTTCTAACCGTTTGATTAAATGTTCCTTTGCTAAAGGCGTAAAATGAACGATTTGGCAACGTGATTGGATCGTCGGTAAAACTTGACCTAAAACATTGGTTTCTAAAATAGCTATTGAATCACCAACTGGCTCTTCTAATAACTTTAACAAACTGTTTGCGGCACTCGGGTTCATTTTATCAGCTTCTTGCACAATAGATATTTGCGTTCCCTTTTCAAAACTGCTCTTTGAAAGCTCTTCTTGGAGTTGACGTATTTGATTAACTTTGATTGTTTGCCCTTCTGGTTCAATCAATTGAACATTGGGATGTTCCCCTTCGTTGATTCGCATGCAGTTTACACATTGCTCGCAAGGTTGATTCTCATTGACATTTAAACACAATAAACGTTTGGCTAACCATAATGCCATATCGTGTTTTCCAGAGCCATTATCCCCTTCAAAAATATAAGCATGAGCCAAACGCTCATGCTCTACATTTTTTTTCATTTGCGAATAAACAAGAGGTTGACTTTGGGCTAAAAAATTTTCTTCTCCCATTTAAATTCTCCTTGTTTTCTTCTACTGACAATCCTTCGACAATTCAATATTGTTGAAATTTTTCAATAGGTAAAACAAATACTGTAGCGCCACCAACTTCTACTTCTACAGGATATGGTACTTGACCTTCTAAAGAAACATTTAACGTCATTGGAGGTGTGGAGACATATTGCTTTCTTGACTGACAAGTTTTTTTAATTAAACCTAAAGTTTTTTCCACTCGTTCATCTTCTACCCCAATAATGAAAGTGCTATTTCCTGCTTTCAAAAAACCGCCAGTAGATGACAATTTTGTCGCTCGAATGTTTGCTTCAATAAATTCATTAGCCAAACGATTACTATCTTTATCTTGAACGATCGCTAATACTAATTTCATTCTACCATCTCCTTAAAATAATCTGGGTAAGCTGTACTGATTGCTGAAAAACTTTGGTCAACTACATCTTGTAAACCAGTTCTAGCGTCAATTTTATGTACCCGAGTTGAGTTTTGTTCAACTATTTTTAAATAGGCATGACGGACCCTTTGATGAAATTCTAACCCTTCTGACTCCAATCGGTCAACTTGATATCCTCGAGATCTTTGAATTCTCTTTAATCCGGTGTCTGAATCAACATCTAAATACAGCGTAAAATCAGGAGTGAGCCCTTCGGTTGCAAACTGATTAATTTGAGCGACTTCTTCTATCCCAACACGGCGACCCGCGCCTTGGTAAGCAATAGAACTATCCACGAAACGATCACATAAGACAATTTTTCCATTATCTAAAGCCGGAGAAATTACATCAATAATATGTTGTCTACGCGCCGCAGCATAAAGTAATACTTCGCTACGATCGTCCATTTCCTCATAAGCCGGGTCTAAAATAAGATCACGGATTTTTTCCGCTATTTTTCCGCCCCCTGGCTCTCTTGTTTTGATAATTTCTTTTTCGGATGCAAATTGTAAGCGCGGAAATAATTCATTAAGTACGCTAGTTTTGCCTGCGCCATCTGGTCCTTCAATTGTTATGAATAGCCCGTCCACCCTAGTTCCTCCTTTTTGCCTACAATTTTTTATAATTCTGTCCTGCCTTCTACTGCTTTTGATAAAGTCACTTCATCAGCATACTCAATATCACTTCCAACAGATAAGCCATGAGCAAGCCGAGTGACTGTAATCCCTGCTGGCTTGATTAGACGTGAAAGATACATCGCAGTAGCTTCACCTTCTGTAGAAGCATTAGTAGCAATAATTACTTCTTTTATTTCTTCATTTTCTAAACGCTTGATCAAGTTAGGAATATTAATATCTTCAGGTCCTGTACCTTCCACCGGAGAAAGTACCCCGTGTAAAACATGGTAAAGTCCTTGATATTCTTTCATTTTTTCCAAAGCCATTACATCTTTAGGCTCTTCTACTACAAGCACGCATGAACGGTCTCGTGACGTATCTGCACATATCTCGCAGGGGTCATCTTCGGTAATATTCCCGCAAACACTGCAATAAGTTAAATCACGTTTAACACTTAATAAAGACTTAGCAAAGTCATTTACTGCCTCATCTTTCATATCAATGGTATAAAAAGCTAAACGTGTCGCTGTTTTTTGGCCGATACCTGGTAAATTCATATAACTTGCAATCAAACGAGCAATAGGTTCTGGATATTGCACAATTAAGACTCCTTTATTAACAAATCAGAAAAATAGGCATCGACTTACAAAGAGTCATTTTTTACATTCCTGGAATGTTTTGTGTATATTTGCCCATCGTCTGTTTTGTTTCTTTATCAATATTTTCTAAACAATCATTCACAGCTGTTACAATCAAATCTTGTAACATTTCTGGATCTTCTGGATCGATGACATCTTCTTTAATCTGCACATCTTTAATTGTACGATCTCCAGTTGCTGTGACTTTTACATAATCATTCGTTGCTTTTCCGCTAAATTCTTTTTTATTTAACGCTTCTTGTTCCTTTTCCATGTCTTTTTGCATTTTTTGTACTTGTTTCATCATGCCTTGCATGTTACCCATGCCTTTCATATATCCTCACTTCACTTTCTAATCTTCTTTAATAGTTGCCAATTCACCAAATAAATCTTGCGCTTTAGAAACTGCCAAGTCTTCCTTTTGTTCGTCAGTTGTAGTGTTTTCTGGTTCTTCCTGTTCTGTCAACTCATCTTCATCTGCTTCATCTTTATGACCAGAAAGAAATTCTTGTCGTAAAGTAGGCCAACTTTCATCAGTAATGTAGACTAAATCCGGTACATAATCTGAAATCATACGACTAATATTATTTTGTACAGCTAATACAAAATCCTGGTCGTTTGCTGCTTTTTTACAAATAATTTCATAATCAAAAGCAATGACCAATCCATTAGGGCTAGCAGCTTTGGGTTGGCTTGCTCTTAACATCGCTTTTTGTGTTACACTCAAGCTTGCTAAAAGATCCTCCCAAATTTCTTTGACATTCACTAAGTCTTTTTTCCTAGCCTCTTTTAAAACCTTAAATACTCGTTTTTTAGGCACACGATAACCAGTAGACGTTGGTTTTTTTTCTTTGTGCTGTTGTGTCTTCGTTTGAACTTGTTGTTGTGGTTGTTCCAAACGATTTTTTAACTGACTAACTTCTTGTTGCAATGCAGTTACTTGCTCTTTTAGTCCTACTAGCTCTTGAGTATCAGCTGGCTGCGCATTGTCGTCAACCGAAGAACTATTTTTAATAGAAATTCCTTCAGACAATTTTACAGTAGCAACTTCTAAATATATTCTAGGACTTGTGGTAAAACGTATTTCATTTTGTGCCTGATTTAAAATATGAATCCAAGAATAAATTTGTTGAGCAGAAATTTCTTCTGCAGATTGCTTAAACGTTTCTGTAAAATGCTGGGCTTTTTCAGCTAATAGTTTAGGTGCTTTTTGATAAACCAATAAGTCACGACAATAAAGCAGTAAGTTTTCTAATAACCGCCTTGCTTCCTTGCCTGAAGCTAACATTTCATCTAACAAGCTTAAACACTCCGCTGTATTTTCTTGTTGACAAGCTAAAATAAAACGGTCCATCATATCATAAGTCAGACTACCTGTTACTTCTAAAGCATCTTGTAATGTAATTATATCATCACTAAAGGAAATGGCCTGATCTAAAATACTTAAGGCATCACGCATACCACCTTCAGCTGCTTGTGCAATAACATTTAATGCTTCATCTTCAAAACTGAATTCATTCTTTTCTAAAATATATGCTAAATGATCTACAATATCTTTTGTATCAATTCGTTTAAAATCAAAACGCTGAGTTCTAGAAATAATGGTTGCTGGAATTTTATGAGGTTCTGTTGTGGCTAAGATGAAAATCACATTCTTTTTGGGTTCTTCCAAGGTTTTTAACAAAGCATTGAAAGCTCCCGTAGATAACATATGAACTTCATCGATAATATAGACCTTATACTGAGCCTGTGTAGGAGCATAATTTGCCCGTTCACGAATCAAACGAATTTCTTCAACGCCGTTATTACTAGCAGCGTCGATTTCAATCACATCTTCTTGGGTACCATCTGTAATCGAACGACAAATTTCACATTCATTACAAGGTTCGCCATCTACACTATGGGGACAATTGACGGCTTTAGCAAGAATTTTTGCAGCACTAGTTTTTCCCGTACCTCGTGGTCCTGTAAACAAATAAGCATGGGAAATTTGACTTTGCGTAATCGCGTTTTTTAAGGTTTGAGTGATTGCTTCTTGACCGATCACATCATCAAATCGTTGCGAACGCCATACGCGATAAAGTGCTTGATAAACCAAATTCGCCACCTCTTTTCAAAATTCGCTACTTACTATTATACGCAATTTTGCTTAAAAAAACCACAATTTGAACAAATCCTATGCGAACTTTTTTAAATCTTTAACTCAGGATTTGTATGAAGGACAAGCAGTTATTCTTAAAGTCCAATCATAGAAATTTCCCACAGAAATTAGTATACTTATTAATAGATTTTTTAAATTGTAAAAGGAGACTTTTTTATGTCACATAAATTCCCGGATAATTTCCTATGGGGTGCATCAATCAGCGCACACCAAACAGAAGGTGCTTATAACAACGATGGCAAAGGATTGACTGTCCAAGATACTAGAATACGCGATAATCATGAAATTGCCGATTTCACAGTAGCAAGTGACCATTATCACCACTATAAAGAAGACATTCAGCTATTGGCAGAACTAGGTGTCAAAGTTTTTCGTTTTTCAATTTCCTGGGCCCGTATTTTTCCGCAAGGTTGCAAAGAGATCAACCAAGCAGGTATCGATCATTATCAAAATGTTATTGATGAATGTTTATCGCATAATATCCAACCTATGATCACACTTAACCATTTTGACTTGCCGCAAGCCTTAGAAGATATAGGGGGCTGGTCCAATCGTAAAACTGTTGATGCCTTTAAAGAATATGCACAAACCGTTTTTAAAGCATATGGTAGCAAGGTCAAATACTGGTTAACGATCAACGAACCTAATATTATGCTATTGGTTGATCAAAAAATTTTAGGAAAACAAATTCCTATAGAAGAAAAATACCAGCAATTCCATCATTTGATGATGGCAGAAAAATACGCTTTTAAACTTTGCCATGAACTAGTAGAAAATGGGCAAATAGGACCTGTCCCTAATATATCATTGGTTTATCCAGGCACAAGTAAACCGCTGGACAATCAAGCCGCTTTATATTTCAATAGTGTACGAAATTGGGCTTATCTCGATTTTTCTTGTTTTGGTCGTTACAATACAGTTTTTAAGGACTATTTAAAACAAAAAAATATTTCTATTACTTTTTCACCCGAAGACGAAACTGTGATGAAAGAAAACTTTCCAGATTTTATTGCTATGAATTTTTATACAACAATGACTGTAGAAAAACCAATGGATAAAAATAATATGAGCGAAGGAATCAGTGATCAACAAAGTGAAGACATAATGGATTGGGGTTTTTACAAAGGCGTCACTAATCCTTATCTTAAGAAAAACCAATTTAACTGGACGATCGACCCAGATGGTTTTAAGACTACCTTACAAACACTTTATGATCGCTATCATCTACCAATCATTATCACTGAAAACGGTCTGGGAGCCAAAGATGATTTAACTGAAGATAAAAAAATTCACGACCCTTACCGTATTGATTACTTGAAACAACATCTTGAACAGGCACTAGAAGCTATCGAGGCAGGCGTTGATTTATTTGGTTATAGTCCTTGGTCAGCAATCGATCTGATTAGTGTCCATGAAGGAATCAGCAAGCGTTATGGTTTTATTTATGTTGACAGAACAGAAAAAGAGTTAAAACAGCTTAGACGTTATAAAAAAGACAGCTTTTATTGGTATCAAAAATTGATCCAAACAAATAAAATTCCAGCAGAAAGCCGGTGAAATTGATGAATGTAGTGTTCACATTTTTAGAAAACAAACTGATGCCACCGCTTAATAAACTAGCTAACTTGCGCGTTATACAAGCCATTATGCAAGCAGGTGTGGTAACTGTTCCTTTTACCATTGTTGGTTCGATTTTTTTAATTATAAATAATTTACCACAAATCATACCACCCCTAGCCCCCTTTTTTGAACAAACGGTGCTGAAATTATCCCCGCTTTACAGCGTGGTTACAACAATGTCGATTGACTCGATTGCGATATTTTATGCTTTGGCTACGGCTTTTTATTTAACAGAAAGCTATCGACAAGATACTGCAAAACAAATGAGTAGTTTTGTCGGTGCAATTTTAGGATTATTCGCATTTTTATTAACGATTGTTCAAGTCGATATTCAAAACGGACAAGCCCAATTGCTGCAAAATAGTGCCGAAGATTCCATTATCTATAACGGCATAGCGCTTGATAGTTGGGTTACACGTTTTAGCGGTGTGGGTATTTTTATCGGGATTTTAACAGCTATTTTAGCGGTACAGATTTATCGTTTTTGTATAATAAAAAATATTACCATTCGTATGCCTGAAGGCGTACCTGATGGAGTTAGTAAAGCATTTGCTTCTTTAATACCAGCAATTTCCATCGCCTTTACTATGGTTATCATTAATGGTATTTTAGCTTTTTTCCATACCGATTTACATGCGATTTTAACCCAGCCTTTTGAGTTCGTAAAAGGATTGACAGGTTCTTGGCTAGGAATTGTTATCATTATGTTACTGATCCACTTACTATGGGTGGTCGGAGTACACGGTACTGCTATTATCAAAAACAGCTTTATCAATCCTATTTTACTGGTAGCTCTAACCGAAAATATTAATGGTGCTAACAATATTTTTGCTGGCGACTTTGTTAATATGTATATTTTTCTAGGTGGTGCTGGCAGCACATTAGGTCTGGTTTTGTTGATGGTTTTTAATGCCAAATCAGATCAATTAAAAGTACTAGGAAAAGCAGCGATTTTACCAGGTCTGTTTAATATCAATGAACCAGTTATTTTTGGTGCTCCCATTGTTTATAACCCTTATTTGATGATTCCATTTATATTAACGCCTATCATTAATGTAACTATTTCGTATTTTTCTGTTTCAGTAGGTTTGGTCAACAAAATCATTTCCGGTATACCTTGGATTTCTCCTGTCGGAATGGGTGCGTTTTTAGGGACCGGTGGTGATTTTCGTGGCGTGCTGATTGCCTTTGTTAATTTGGCCGTTTCTATTCTTATTTATTATCCATTCTTTAAAATGTATGATAATAAATTGTATGCTCAACAACAAAAATAGCAGATATTCTTTTATTATGACAAACTAAAATTAAAAAATATGATAGAAAGCGACGTTAAAAATAACTCGAATTCTATCATATTTTTTTATGATCAATGATTAAACTATGAATCACTTAAAATTAATTTTGATAAATAGAAATTTGTACTTGGTTGTATTTTCCTGACTCCATCGCATCGACAAAACCGGCAGCGTAGTCACTATAGCTAATCTTACTTTCGCCTTCATCGTTTTCCATGTACTCGTTACTAGTAATCGTATAATCATCTGTCTTTGCTCCATCAGCTTCAAAACTTGCCGCTGGGCTAACATAAATCCATTGCACATCACTACGTTCTTTTAAATGTTTTAAAGCCTTACCCATTCCATCTGCGACTGGTTGTGCATCTTTTGGAAAATCAGGGGTATCTTTCAATTGCTTTTTATGTTCAGCATCTACATACAAACTGCCAGCACCACCCACAACAAATAATTGGATGTTCGTCCCACTTAGACAATCTACTAAGTGCATCAACGAGCTTTCATGTAAATCCATATCTGCAGGATCCCAAACACCAAAAGCATCGACCACTATATCAAAATTTTTTAAGTCTTGAGCTGTTAAATCATAAAGATCTTTTTGTAAAACTTGTGAAGCTTCTGTTTGATTTTTGTGACGTACAATCGCGGTCACTTCATGGTTACGTTTGACAGCTTCATTTGTAATTAGTTTTCCTGCTTTACCGTTTGCTGCTACAACTGCGATTTTCATCAACAATTCCTCCAATGCTTATTATCTTCTTTCATAATTTATCCTACACCATACATACATATAAAGAAAAGAATTACGTTTTTTATTGTGCAGAGAACTATATTAGTTTTAATCATCTTACCGTCTGATAAACAAGACCTAAGGCTCCAGAATCAAAGGAATTATTTTCGATCAGCTTAAGATTGACCTCCCCCTGAATACCATCGAATAAGGGCAATCCGCTGCCAATCAGCACGGGAGATATCGTAATTTTATACTCATCAATTAAATTAAGCTGCATAAGGTGGTGTGCGAACCTGGGACTGCCAAGGATGACCATATCTTCTCCTGGCTGCTGTTTGAGGTTGTTGATTTCTTCCTCAATATTTTCTTTTACCAATCTGGAATTGTTCCATTCAACTTCCTCCAGTGTCGTGAAAAAAACGATTTTAGCTGTCTTTTCGATCCATTCGGCATGATTTAGTTCATACTCCGAAGCCGATGGATTTGAAGGTACAGATGGCCAGTAACTATGCATCATCTGATAGGTCCCACGTCCCCAAATAACAGCGTCGGCAGTACTTAGAACTTTTTTGGCATAGTTCTCCAAATCTGTATCGTAGGAAATCCAGTCAATATCCATTTTACCCTTTGGCCCTTCTACAAAACCGTCTAGCGATGCGTGCAAAAATAGAACGAGTTTTCTCATTTTCTGTTCTCCTTTGTTTATATGGGATACTTATATTGACTATTTTCGTTTACTTCCGCTGAGATTGTTTCTTATGAGTTACTAGTTCAAAATCTTTCCATTACATTCTGTAAAGCGCATGTTGGTTTAACAAAAATGAACAGCTCATCCGACTGTCTACGTATACAACTTTACCATGTCATCTAAATCCTATATGGTTTATATAAGTATAGCCCTTCCATCTTCACAAGGCAAAAATTAACAACTATTTTTGCACTTAACTTTTCTTTTAAAAATAAAAGAGCTAAGAAACCTAATAATAAGATTTCTTAGCTCTTTATCATTTTCACTGATTACTTCAATTCTACTGAAGCACCTGCATCTTCTAAAGCAGATTTCAAACTGTCAGCTTCTTCTTTAGCTACGTTTTCTTTAACTGGTGAAGGAGCACCGTCAGCAACAGCTTTTGCTTCTTTCAAGCCCAAGCCAGTTGCTTCGCGAATAGCTTTGATAACTTTCACTTTTTGGCCACCAACATCAGTAAGTTCTACTGTGAATTCAGTTTGTTCTTCAGCTTCTTCGCTTTCTCCTGCAGAAGCAGCTGCAACTGGTGCTGCAGCAGATACACCAAATTCTTCTTCAATAGCCTTAACTAAATCGTTCAATTCTAAAATTGTCGCACCTTTTATTTCTTCGACAATGTTTTCAATATTTAATGCCATTTTTATTTTCCTCCATTATGATATGTATTTTTAGCTTGCCATTAAGCAGCGTCTTCTTCGTTCTTTTCAATGACTGCATTAAGTCCGTAAGCCACATTACGTATAGGAGCTTGCAATACAGATAACAACATTGATAGTAGTCCGTCGCGATCTGGTAGTTTTGCCAGAGCTTGAACTTCATCTAATGTAGCCACTCTATTTTCAATAACGCCGCCTTTAATTTCTAACGATTTTGCTTCTTTTGAAAATTCATCAATAATTTTCGCTGGAGCGATCACGTCTTCATTACTAAAAGCAACAGCTGTCGGACCTACAAAAACATCTTCTAAATCGTCTAAACCAGCTTCTTTTGCCGCACGACTAAGAATAGAGTTTTTAATTACATGCATTTCCACATTTTCATCACGCAACTGTTTACGTAAACGTGTATCTTCGTCTACTGTTAAACCACGATAGTCAACAAAAACCACAGATTCTGCTGCATTTAATTGTTGGGCAACGCTGTTCACGATTTCTGCTTTTTTTGCAATAGCTGCTTCACTCATTTTTTCTTTCACCTCCTGATTTTGATGGAAGAGTTCTTTTCAATAAAAAAACTCTATGCCACCGCAGACATAGAGGGTCTATTGATATACACCAATAAAAGTCCTCGGTAGGGTTTACGACGATGTGTCACCTACTGTCTTCGGTAAACTTAACTATTAACGTCAAACACCTTAACACAGAAAAGGTGTTTGCGTCAATATTTTTATTTTATTATTATAATGATGCTGGATCTACATGGATACCCGGGCCAAATGTAGTTGTTACAGTAACATTTTGCATATAAATACCTTTAGCTGCTGATGGTTTAGCTTTTTCTAGTACATCATGGATTGCTTTAAAGTTTTCCACTAACTTACCATCATCAAAAGATACTTTACCGATTGGTGCATGAACATTACCATTACGATCCACACGGTAAGTGACCCGACCTGCTTTAACTTCTTCAACAGCCTTTGCTACATCCATTGTAACAGTGCCAGTTTTAGGGTTAGGCATCAAACCTTTAGGGCCTAAAACACGTCCTAATTTACCAACTTGTGCCATCATATCTGGTGTTGCTACTACAACGTCAAAGTCAAACCAGCCGCCTTGAATTTTATCAGCTAAGTCACTTTCACCCACATAATCAGCACCAGCATCTTCAGCTTCTTTTGCTTTATCACCTTTAGCAAATACTAAAACTCTTTGATCCTTACCAGTACCGTTTGGCAAAACAATTGCACCACGGATTTGTTGGTCAGCTTTTTTAGGGTCAACGTTTAAATGATAAGCAACTTCCAAAGTTGCATCAAATTTTGCGATACTTGTATCTTTTGCTAATGCAACAGCGTCTTCAACAGAATATGCTGTTGTTGTATCAACTTTTTCTAGCGCTTCTTGCATTTTTCTACTTTTTTTAGCCATTATATACGATTCCTCCTTGATGTGGTTATAACGGTAGAACCTCCCACGTGTTCTACGTTTTTCAACATAGACTCAACCGAGAAGCTACGTTCAGAGATCTAACTATTCTACAGTGATCCCCATGCTTCGAGCAGTTCCTTCAACCATGCGTATAGCTGATTCAACATCAGCTGCGTTTAGGTCTTCCATTTTCGTTTCAGCGATTTCTCTTACTTGGTCACTAGTAACTTTAGCTACCTTGTTTTTGTTTGGTTCGCCTGAACCTTTATCAACATTTGCTGCGTCTTTTAATAATACAGCAGCTGGTGGAGTTTTAGTTACAAAGGTAAATGAACGATCTTCATATACAGTGATTACAACTGGAATAATCATACCAGCTTGATCTGCTGTACGAGCGTTGAATTCCTTAGTAAAACCCATAATATTAATTCCTGCTTGACCTAATGCTGGTCCTACTGGTGGAGCTGGTGTTGCTTTACCTGCAGGAATTTGCAATTTAACGATATTTTCAACTTTTTTTGCCACGAGACATACCTCCTTAAGTCCGTGATGTGGTTAATTAGAGATAAAAATTTCTCCTCCCACGCTTATCATATGCGACAAATACACATCGCACACTCAAGATAGTATATCAAAAATATGCTTTATTGCAAGACCTTTCTTTATTTTTTTCAAACTTTCGATTGAATTACTTTGCATTTTTTCAGTGTAAGCTTATAATGAACCAAAATGAATTTTAAGGAGTACAAGAATGAAAAAATTTTTGTTTTCCATCAGTTTAATATTAGCCTTGTTTTTAGGTGGATGTCAAAATTCAAGTGGCGCTCAAGCACAGCATACTTCACAATCGGATGAAACAAATCACACCACTAAAGCAAGCAATGAAACCAAGGCATCACAACGCTCAAAACCAGCTGTAGAAAAATCAGCAACACCCACTTTATTTATTCATGGCTACCAAGGGACTACCAACTCGTTTAAGTCGATGATCAATGATATGCAAGAAGAAAACGTCGCTCAGCGGGAAATGCTTGTAACGGTGCATGCAGATGGTTCTATCGATACTCAGGGTGAACTAAGCGGGGAAAAAACAAACCCTTTGATACAAGTTATTTTTGAAGACAACGTTAATGATGAATGGAATCAAACTGAATGGATTAAAAACACATTAAGCTTTTTAAAAGAAGATTACCAAATAGATAAAGTCAACTTAGTAGGGCATTCAATGGGTGGCGTTAGTACCTACAGATATATGGGAAGCTATGGGCAAGAAGATACATTGCCAGAAGTCGAAAACTTTATTGCAATCGGCGCTCCTTTTAACGATTTTGTTGATACTAGCAGTTACCAATCAATCGAGGATCTATTAAAAGAGGGACCCGAAGAACCATCTGGAAGATACCAAGATTTTACAGAATTAACACCGCAAATACCAAATGATATATCGGTACTATTAATCGCAGGTCAATTAAACAAAGAAGACTATAGCGATGGCACAGTACCTTTAACTAGTGCTTTATCAACTTACCCTCTGTTAAAAAACAATGATTTCAAGGTAGATTATTCTATCATTCAAGGAAATAGATCGAGTCATAGCATGCTTCATGAAAATGAAAAGGTCAACGAGCTAATTGAACAGCGTTTATGGAAATAAAAAAACAGCATCAATAACGATGCTGTTTTTTTCTATCTTTTAGTCAATTTTATCTACTTGATCAAAGTCAAGTTCTGTACTGGTTTCACGCCCGAACATATCAATGTTTACTTTTAATTTTTGCTTTTCTTCATCAATTTCATCAACTTGTCCTTCTAAGCCAGAAAAGGCACCTTCAATAATTTTTACAGTTTCACCATTTTCAACTTTCAGCTCCACTGTTCTTGTACTCATACCAAGTGAATGTAAAATCGAGTTGATTTCTTCTGGTAACAAAGGAGAAGGCTTGCTTCCTGCCCCATGAGAACCGACAAATCCAGTCACTCCAGGAGTATTACGAACAATATACCAGGACTCATCAGTCATGACCATTTCAACAAGTACATAGCCTGGAAATGTTTTATGAACAACTTCTTTTTCTTTACCGTTTTTAACTTCTGTTTCCTTTTCTTCTGGTACAACTACACGAAATATGTAGTCATCCATTTGCATACTTTGTGCCCGTGATTCTAAGTTCATCTTTACTCTATTTTCATAACCAGAATACGTGTGAAGCACATACCATCTTTTTTCAAAAGATTCCATTTTTTCGGCTCCTTTTATTCTTATAAAATAAAAAAACCTCAAGTTCTCCTCGAAGTTTTCCTCGTGTGTATTATAGCATTCTTCCAAAAGTTTCGCTAGTATCTTCATTTAAAAATACAGCTACTATTGTAATATCCAAGTAAATAGACTTTGAATACCTGTGTCCATAATGTAGAACATAACAGTAAAAATCAGAGATGTCTCAATAACTACAACTGTATCCTTGCGCAACTGTTTTCCATTTGGCCATGTTACTTTTTTCATTTCGTCTTTTACACTACGTAAAAACTTCATCTGTATCCTCCTTAAAATAGATCATTTATTACTTATTTAGTTTCTTTATGTAATGTATGCTTATTACAATACATACAAAATTTATTCGTTTCTAAACGTTGTCCATCTGTTCCTTCACTGGTAGCTTTTGTGTAATTACGTGAGCCGCATATTGAACAAGCAAGTGTTGTCTTATTTTTGCTCATTTCCACACTACCTCCTAGTTTTACAACTGCTTTTAAGCATAGTCACGTTACCATGAATTATCACTAGTGTCAAAAAAAAGATACAAAAATGTTCACTAATGTATGATATCATAGTATCCTATAAAGAAAAAGTAAGGAGGCGATTATATGCTATTAAAAACGATGGTATATAAAAAACAAGATCTAACCACAGTAACAGAAAGCAATACCTTAGAAGAAGCGTTACAAATCCTAGAAGATTCAGGTTTCCGTTGTGTTCCCATATTAGATGAAAGTAATAAAATTTTCCGAGGAAATATTTATAAGATGCATATTTATCGTCACAAAGCAAACGGTGGCGATATGACTTTACCGGTAACTCATTTGTTAAAAAATGCGACAAAATTTATTCATACAAACTCTTCCTTCTTTCAAGTTTTCTTTACCATTAAAGAACTTCCTTACATCGCTGTTCTTGATGAAGACAACTATTTTTATGGTATTTTGACCCACAGTTCTTTATTAAATATGCTTTCGCAATCATGGAATGTGGAAAAAGGAAGTTATGTATTAACTATTGCTTCTACTGGTAAACAGGGTGATCTAGCAAATATGACAAAAATCATTTCAAAGTATAGTAATATCGCAAGTTGTATAACGCTTGATATCGATAAAGATGAATTTATTCGTCGAACAATGATCACCTTAGCTTCTAATACCAATCAGCAAACATTAGACGAAGTCGTCAGTCATTTAGAAAGTAAAGACTTTAAAGTTGTCGAAATTGAAAACTTAGCAAATCATGCTTAAAAAAATGTCAGCTCAATGACCCATTTCGGGAAATTTTGCTGACATTTTTGATAAAATATTAAAAGTTAGAACCAAAATAGTCGTTTTTGAGAGGACAAAATAAATCATAAAAAGCTTTGCTCGAATCCTCTCCATCTTTTTGCAAAAACTGCTTGCTAAAACTTTCTAGGTGAATTCTGTTGGCCTTAAAATGATAGAAGTATTTTGAGTTTACATGCCTTTGAAATCCTAATAATATAATTAAATAAAAAATTTTTAACATCGGAAGTCTCTCAACGACTACTAGTTCAACTCCTGAATCATATACATTAGCCATTGGCGCTAGTTTATTTTGACGCCTCCACCAAAATAAGGATGATTCGTCGCAGTACATAAAAAGGCATGTTCAAAATGATAGCTTTGATGATTACATTCAATTGAAATTGGAAAGCCCTTTTGTCTGAAAAGCACGCCTAAGGCTGTTTTTACATAAGACAAAGCGTTCAATTTATACATATTCAGTTGTTGCTTTGCACTTGAGTGGTTTGTAGCATGTACTACAGCCGCATCCACACCGATACCGATATTATTCACGCAAAGACTATGAACATCGCTAATTTTTTCATAGCAGCTGAGTACAGAAAGCTTACGTGGTTTACTTGTTTGTAGTATATCTTCCAAAATTTTTTCAAGCGATCGTAAAAAGCCTAAACTTCTAGCAAAATCATTTCCCGAACCTGCTGGAATATAAGCAATAGGAATTTGATTTGTTAAGGAATTGATGGCTTGATGAAGCGTACCATCTCCACCAATAACGATCAGTAGAGGAAAAGACACGCTATCTTCTTTAGCATCCCAGCTAAATAAAACAGAAGCCGTTAATTTTCTAGCAATCTCGGCTTCATGTGAGGGATGTTTTGTTTGTATGACGGTAAATTTCAGTTGTTTTTCTTCCATTAACGAAATAATCTGTTTTCCTACTCTTTGACCATTGCCGCCCCCAGCTGCTGGATTGATCAAAAGATAATAATGAAATTTCATGAGCCTGCTCCAAAGTTTTTTCTATGCGCATAGCCAAAAAAAGGCAAAAAAATAGAATCCGATGAGAATGATTTTCGAGAAAGTCTTTCAACGTTCTTAAAGTAATTGTTCTAACATAATCTTGAAGGTTCGTATGTCCACTTCAATCATATGCTCATACACTCATCGGATTCCTATTCAATTAGTAAGGAGTAACTCAAATTCCCACATCCTTTTTCGTTCATTTAAGATTCACAACAATTCTTTTCTCGCAGCTCCTTTTTCGGCTACCTTACTGGGAATTCTTATGTCTCCTTACACTTATTTTATACCATATTTTCAAAAGAAATGCAAACGCTTTCTATATAAAAAGTAAGAATTTTTAAAAAAATAGTTACTATTTTTTTAAAATTTTGTTATACTTTCTTTTTAAGAGGAGAATTGATATGAAATATTACCATTTAATTGGTTTTTCTGCCCTATTGACAGCTATCCAGTTCACCTTACAAAGTCTTTTGGGACTGGAATTACCTTCAATAATTAAAAAAGTTTTTCTAGGAATGCAAGCAACTTTATTAGTTGGCTATAGTTTATTATTTTTAGTATACGTTATAAAAAGAAAGAAAAAGGTTCATAAGGAAAAAAGGCCAAATATCGTGACAATAAAAAAGCAACCCAAAGAAGCACGCCCTTATTCAAAAGCCAGTTGAAAATTGTGGTTCTTTGTTTTTTGCGTCCTAACCAAAACTTTTTAGTGATTTAAAAATTTTGCAGTTCATCAACCATCCTGCATAATCAAAACTTGGAGAAAGAAGGATTTACATGACAAATAACAGAATAAGAGTCATTACCGCCAATGCAATTATTACTGCACTCTACGTAGCATTAAGTTTCATTTCGCCCTTATCTTCTGGTGCGATTCAGTTTCGGTTATCAGAAAGCTTAAATCATCTGGTCGTTTTTAATAGGAAATTGTTATGGGGCGTATTTGCCGGTGTGGTAGTTTTTAACTTATTGTTTGGTGAAGGTCCACTAGATGTTATCTTCGGAGGTGCCCAAACACTGTTGGCGTTATTATTAACTGCTGCATTAGAAAAGAAAGTGCCAAATATCAAGGCTCGTTTAGTTTTGAATACTTTATTCTTTACTTTTAGCATGTTTTTGATTGCTTTAATGTTAACCTTGACTGCAGAACTTCCTTTTTGGTTTACTTATCTAACGACAGCTTTAAGTGAGTTGATCATTATGAGTATCTCAGCTCCAGTCATGTATTTTATTGATAAAAGTTTACATTTTTCTAAACAAATATAACAAAAATACAGAGGTATAAGCTTAAGCTTGTGCCTCTGTATTTTTATTTTCCACTTGTTTGAAAATCATATGGTTTAAGATTGCCCATACCAATCATAGGATCAATCGCTTTTTCATTGATCATTTTTTCTGTTAACTGTCCAGATGACACTTCGGAAGTCTCCTCAGCTGACTGTTCAAATAAATCGGAGGTAACTACTTTTGTGGTTGAATCTTTTTCATTAACTTTATTCTTACTTTTACTTGCATGAGTTTCAAAAGGAGCATCTTCTTGTTCATTTTCATAGCTTAGAATTTTTAATCTCATTGCTTGTGAAATCGAATCGATGCCACTGATCCTTTCTTTTAAAGTAGACAAACGTAGCGTTGACACTTGCTCAACACAACGACTATAAGCAGATGTTTCACCCAGTAAAATCAGCATCTCTTTACTTCTAGTGACAGCTGTATAAAGTAAATTCCGTTGTAACATACGATAATACTGATTGACCATAGGCAAAATAACCATTTTAAATTCACTGCCTTGAGCTTTATGAATAGAACAACAGTAAGAAAGAGTAATCTTGTTCCACTCCTTGCGCTTATAACGCACCTCATTTGCATCAAAAGCAATAACTAGTTCATCCACTTTGTCCTCTGAATCTTTTGCATAGATGATACCTGTGATTTCGCCCATATCGCCGTTAAATACATTATCTTCTGGTGAATTAACCAACTGAAGCACTTTATCCCCAATACGATAGACTGTATCGTTAAAGGTGACTTCCTTTTTTGTCCCCTCTTTATTGGAGTTGAAAATTTCTTGCATCTTTTTGTTTAATGCATTAATGCCAGCAGGGCCTTTATACATAGGAGCTAAAACTTGGATATCCTGTGGAGTAAACCCTTTCTCCTTCGCCTTTAAAACCACCTTAGAAATCAGGGGTTCGATTTGCTGTACCTGGCAAGAAAAATAAGACCGATCTTTTTGATTTTGTATAAAATCATTAGGGAGTTGACCATTTTTTATTTCGTGAGCTAAAGGAATAATACTAGAACCATCCCCCTGACGGTAAATTTCAGTCAGCTCTTTTTGCGGGATCTCGGAAACATTTAATAAATCATGTAAAACCTGGCCAGGTCCTACAGATGGTAGTTGGTCTTTGTCTCCAACAAAAATCACCTGCATGTTATCAGGAATAGATTTAAATAAAGTATTTGCTAACCAAGTATCTACCATAGACATTTCGTCAACAATTAAAAGTCCTCCTTCAAGCTCTTTAGGCTCCGCATTTTTTGCATTATTTTCTCGCCCATTTAAACCTAGTAAACGATGAATCGTACTGCTAGGTAGACCGGTGGTTTCATTCATACGTTTAGCAGCACGTCCTGTCGGTGCTGCTAGTAAAATAGGAAAGGTCTCTTCTGAATACTGGCTAGGGTCCAAATCGATTTCATTTAATTCAGCAAACAACTGTACGATACCACTAACAACGGTGGTTTTTCCTGTTCCTGGACCGCCTGTTAAGATAAACAAAGGTGCTTTAATCGCTTCTTTGATTGCTGCTTCTTGCGAATCTCCATAAACGATACCTAAACGTTTTTCTAATTTTCGCAAGTTTTTATTCACTTTATTTTCTGCATAATCGATTTCCTTTTTCCGCTGCATGAGCCGTTGGATAGATGAAGCAATGCCCCATTCTGCAAAATACAAACTATTTTCATAAAGGGCTGTTTCTTCCTGTTGAATCTTGCCTTCTTCTACTAACTCGATTACCCCATTGGCGACTTTTTCTGGATCAATTTCAACAGGTCGACTACTCTCCAATATATGTAAGACTTGCGCTAGTAGTTTTTTAGCTTCAATATAAGTATTACCTGTTTCCATTGATTGTTGTAAAATCTGATGTAAGATAGCCGCACGGATCCTTTTATCTGATGTCGCATCAATACCCAACTGCTCAGCGATATTGTCAGCCTTTTTAAACCCGATCCCTTCAATATCTTCAACCAGTTGATAAGGATTTTCTTCAATAACCTCTAATGTTTCATTTTTATACGTTTGGTAAATAGTAAATGCTAACTGACTTCCAAAGCCATAGCGATTTAAACCGACAATAACCTTATCCATACCATAATTTAGGCGAACCGTATCTAATAACATTTCCCGCTTTTCTTTAGTCAAACCTGTAATTTGTTCTAATAAGGAAGGTTCTTCTAAAATTTTATCAATAGCATTCTCTCCAAAAAGGTCGACAATCTTTTCAGCAGTTTTTTTGCCAATCCCAGGAAATTTATCGCTAGAAAGGTAATTGATCAAACCCGTTTCAGAAGTCGGCTGGTCCTTTTGATAAGAATTGGCTTTAAATTGTTCCCCATACTTTGGATGAACCACACGCTCCCCAAAAAAGCGATAAAATTCTTCTTCTTGAACATTACCAAAACTTCCCGTAACCACGATCTCTTTTTCACCGTAATCCATGTCTGTTTCAGTAATCTTAACCAGAAGCACTTTATAAAAATTATTAGGATTTCTGAAAAAAATAGCCGCAATTTTACCAATGATATAATTATCTTCTGACAATGAACAAGCCGCTCCTTTCATCTAGATTGAGCATTTATGGAAGAAAGCTAACGTCATTCCATAAAGTTAATTTATAAGGGATTTTTTTATCTTTTGTTTTTAGAATAGACAAACTATTGTTTTTGAGGCCGCCCATATTACGTAAATCAGCGGTGTCTTTTCCTGCCAAAAATTGTACTGCTGCAGTCATCGAGGCACCATGGCCTACAAAAAGTATAGGATCATTATACTGACTTGCAGCTTCTGTGATTGTCTTTGTCATACGTTCCAGCATAGCAGTTACAGTTTCTCCATTAAACACTGTAGGGTCATAAAGGTCCAAATGGTGACGCATATTGTTTAGTGTCTCTCCATAACGCGCGTGCATTTCAGTAATACTCTTACCTTCTAGTTTACCATAACCCATTTCTCTTAAATTTGAATCATAGTAGATGGGCACTGAATTTTGCCACTGCTGTACAATCCCCTCAGCTGTTTGTCTTGCACGCTGTGAAGGACTCGAGTAAACAGCGACAAAAGGGATGTCTTTTAAGTGGTTTCCAAGGGCACGAATCTGAGTAAAACTTGTAGAAAGTAAAGGCGAGTCCCCGTTCATCCCTTGAAAACGACCTTGTTTATTCCACTCTGTTTTACCATGTCTAGTAAAATATAGCCTCACTTTATTTCCCCTTTCATCTTTAGTCTAATTTATCATTTATCATGGTGATTCTTATGTAAGGTTCGTTATATCAGAATACTATAAAATAGCCTTTTTTGAAAGACTTTTAAGATAATTATATATGGTTATTTTGCAACATTGCTCAATAATTACCCTTTTTTATGTGAAATATACTAGTCTGAAAAGGTCGGCATTTTTAGTTTGAATTTTTCTTTATTATTCCTCTTCACATAATAATTAATTTGTAGTAGAATTCAAATTGTTTAATCACAATATATGTACATATAAAACCACATCGCTACTATATGTGGTGCTTTTGTAAGTTGGACAAAGGAGTTGATTGGAATTGAGTAAATAATAGCGAATAAAAAACTACCTGTATTAAATAGTTAAAAAGATTATGTCCATAGCTATTTTATGACCCTGTGGATGAATCTAGAAAAATATGATTCTGCCTTGCAGATCTCTTTAAATAATCGTAAGGAAAGAGGACGAAAATGACAAAAACGGTAATTAATTTATATGGAAGATACTTCAGCAAAAATCCTATGTACGATAATCGGAACTGGTTGATATGGACGAACATACTGACAGATATGCTTATGATCGTCATGGTGGCATATGGTTTTATTAGTGATGGAATAGGTCTATCTACTATTGCAGCTGCACTCGCTGCTTTAGGCGTTATTGGTCTAGCTTATGGTAAGGTATGGGCGTTTCCATTCAATATGCTTCAAAATGTGCTGTGGTTTTTCATAGCTTGGCAAAGTAAATTCTTTGCTGATTGTTTCATGGCAATCTTTTATTTTCTTACACAATTAGTTTTAGGATTACCCTATTTCAAGAAAAACCGGACTAACGGAGACAACTTAAGAGTAAAAAGAACAAATAAAAAATCTCTTGTTCTTTTCGCAGTAATTTTTTTTGTGTTTTCACTAGTAGCTGGCGCGTTCAGTTACTTCATGGGCGGCGAGCAAATTATATTGGATACAACAAATAATGCAACAGCGGTAGCAAGCCAAATATTCCAAATGAACGGATCTCAATTAGGAAACTGGGGCTGGATGGTCACAGATGTGTTAACATTAATTCAATATGGTATTTCATATGTTGAAGGAAATACTTTAGCTTTTGGCGCTATTGTCCAAACGGCTATTCAAACAGTAAATGGAGTGAGAACGATTGTTAATTGGTACTATATGAAACAAGCTGGGTAATGTATAACAAAATCAGCATTGAGCGTTTATTACCCGCAGAAAGATAAAACTAAAAATCTCCAGAAGTTAGATGGGCAACTTCTGGAGATTTTTCTTTCTTTTTATTTGGGTTTTAGTCCATTTCAAGTTGTTTTTTCATTTTTTTATGCGGAACGGGCGCGCTCTCCATAAAATAGGGCTGACTAATAGTCACATAACCATATTTAGCATAAAACCTTTCAGTTGAAGATCTTGCTTCTAATATAACCGAACTAGCTCCTTTTAATCGAACATACTTTTCAAGTCTAGTTAAAATTGCACTCCCTACGCCTTTTGATTGTATCTCATTATCAACACATAAAAAATTCACTTTAAATTCATATGGTGCCGTCGTTCTAGAGAGTACACCAAAACCAAGCAAATCTTTTTGAGAAAAGGCGCCAAGGATATACGAATCTTTTTCTTGTGTAAGATCTTCATCGTAAATATTCAATCCTAAAGGGACGCGCATGATCTTGTTGCGTAAACGCAATGTATCTTTATAGTAATTAGTGCCGTATATAATTTGGTCAAATCGCATAACCATTCACCTCATTAGTTCATTTCTCTCACTATTGTTTTTCTAAGTTTAATTAGAAACAAGGCAACCTTATCATATGAGATCGTATAACACAAAAAAACTCGTCGCAGTGACGGAGCTTAAAGCGGCTCTATAATTTCATTAATACTATTCTCTTCTGAAATAGTTTCTTCACTATAGTGCACTCTTGCCTTACTCGAAACAAAAAGAATTTTTGTTTTTAACATACCAAAATCTTCTGGATCTAATACTCGTATCAATTGTTCTTTTCCGAATCCTGTTAAGTGAAAATTCGAACTTGTCCCTTGTGTACAATATAAACGTAGTTATCTTCATTGCTGCTTAATATAGATACTCTCCACGTTTTAAAACTTTATGTCGTGCTTTCCCCGCAACTTTCGTCCCTAGTTTTCATCTAAATGATTAAAAATAGGGACGAGGTTTACACATCCTACATGTGATTGTACTTCTTTCATTTATTTCCCCTCCTATTGAAGGTCAATTCTTTGTATTTTTAGTTTTCAATCGCTGGCTGAGAAGTTGGTGTCCCCATGTAGCTATCATTATATGCATCAACGAAAAATATTAAAATTTTTTTCTGAAGTTTCTTCAGCATTTTCTCTTCTTTCTATATAAATCAATTTCATAATTACGAATACTGATATCACCAATGTTTTGAGCGTGTGAAAAATCACTACCTTCTCATAAAAGAAGCAATTCTGCACTAAAATCAAAGAAAAATTGTTTTTTTAGCTTTTTATGAGACTTACCTCCCCATTGATGTAACGAGATTTATAAAGTTGTTTAAGCAAGTATCATAAAAAACGGACTGGTTTTTATGCTTTTTTAAGTTATGAAATTGGTTCATATATAGATCGAATAAATTTTCTTTTTCTGTATAGATCGCATTCATATTATGAATGTCTTCCAAAATAGAAACTACCGCTTCCGGAGTAGTGAGTGCAATCTTTCAAGCGGTATATCACAGCTTAAAAGATTTGTATTTTTATTCTTAATTTCAATAAATTCATCTAAGCGATCTATTATCCCATCTTTTTTAAAGAGAGTGTAAAATATTGTGTGTAAATAGAAAAAAGATTTGAATTTACCTAATTTACATTGCGAAAGTAAAAAAGAGCGTTATTTTTTCTTTTCAACATGGGGTTTGCCTTTTTTGAACCCGCTAACCTATTTGCGGACACGCAAATAGTACGCATGCATGACATGCGTTTTTTAAAATATTTCGTTCCCTGTTCACACAGCCAAAGCAAGTTGTCGACAGGGCGGCCGTCGCTTGACGCTTTCATAGGCGTAGATCCCGGCACGGTCATATTTTAAGATCTCGGCCAGCCCTCGTATCAAACGGTATAACTTAAAACGAACCTTCGATGCATCAAAAAGAGCTTTCGATCGATGAAGTACTTGCTTGGTATAGGCATGTTCTTTTTCCAATAAAAGTGTATGATGTCCGATTAAATGATTCACCAGTCGATAGATCAAACGTAGACTATTGAAATTTAATGTCCGCACCTGTTCCAAGTGATATTCTTGTTTTTGTACACGAAAAAGTTCTTCTATTCGCCAGCGTGTGATATATCCTTTGACGATGGACAGTACGTCTTCTTTGCTTTTGATCGATTGGTTGGTCAATAGCTTCATAGGTTTTTGACCGTAGCCGTAAACTACCACCATATGAAGAGGAACTTTGGGTAAACAAGGCAATGCTACGTTGATATGAGAAATTTTCAGTTGATATTTTTCGCCTTTAATCGTGGATGTCATGGCGATTTTTCCTTTACGACGGCGTGCAAGTTCTGGCACAAGGAAATTTTTATTTTGATATTTTAAGTAACGTTGATCTTGGAGTCGAACAATAAAAGGACTGTTTTGCTTATGCATGAATTGAAAAATGTCATTACTGTAGTAGCCGCGATCCATGACAAGCGTATAAGTTTTGTCTACGAAGAGTCTTTGCACTTTATTGAGCCCTTTGTAGGTTTCGACATTGGTACTGTCAAAGTATTCTTCAGCCGCGGAAAATAAATGAGAGTAAACGGGAATGGGGGCTTCGTTTTTGTAGAAGCAATGGCCATATGGGCCGACATGTAGCCTTTTCCTGTGCCTCCAAGAGAACCATCATAAACCTGCTGTAAGTATTCAAACTGTTGACCAAAGGGTTTCGTAATGTCTGAGTTATCTACGATCACGTACATGTCGTCACGAAGCTGGGGTTGGATCGCGTTGAAATAATTTTGTTCCAAACGTGAGAAATCCGAAAAAGCAGCGGCACGATTGGAAAGACGTTTCACGGTATAAAGCAGGCGCGTGTTTTCTTCCAAAGCACGTGCAATTTCGGTGAGAATAGGAGAACGGCTTTTGATGAGGCCATAGATCATATCTAACAAAAATTTTCGATCAGGTTGGGACAATCCCACCGCTAACTTTTCTGTAAATTGAACGAGGGCTCGTTTCGTTTGGTAGATGTCTGTTTTATCTGTTGTGTTCATGATATAATAAACCCAGCCTTTCGTTATTTGTGGTTTGTTTTGATCGACTTTATCATAACATAGCATAAGGCTATTTTTATCCACAGATTTCAATCTGTGGATACCAAAAACCGCGTCTGTTCCTTGTTTTCCACTGGGGATAACGACGCGGTTTTATCTTTAACTGACATACTTAAATTTTTTGGGTAAATTCAAAAAAAAAAGAAGTTCCTTCTGTAAAGTGGCCCCCATGTCAAGGACATAATAAAAAAAGAGATTAAGCAGCTAGAAGATGATTCCTATACTGAATAGGGGTCATCTTTTTTAAATTCCACTGATAACGGTAACTGTTATAGTAAACCATGTAATGATTAATTTTAGACTTCAATTCCTTCAATGTTCTTGCCGATTTATAGGCCACTTCATCCTTTAAATGGCCAAAGAAAGACTCTTGAGGGGCATTATCCCAACAGTTCCCTCTCCGTGACATGGACTGGCCCAAACCATATGTCTTTAAAAGCTTCTGGTATCGTGGGCTTGTATAGTGGCTTCCTTGATCCGAGTGGATAAAAGCATCTTTATGGAGATTAATTTTCTTATTGTTCATCAATTTATGGATCGTCTTGGTGGCGATGTCCAAGGTGATACGATCAGACACATGGTAAGCCAGGATTTCATTGGTAGAGGCGTCTTTTACGGTCGACAAATAAGCCATATAATTACCGTTATATGGAAGATATGTGATATCCGTAAGTAATACTTTTCCGGGTATTGCCTGCTTGAATTCCCTGTTTAATTTGTTCGAGACAATTTGATGCTCCTTCGTTGCTTTAGCGATCTTTTTATAAGGGTTAGGCTTTCGGTAAGGGCAGACGATTCCATATTTCCTCATGATCCTCTGGATTTTTTTACGGCTAAAGATAATATCAAATTCATTCTCCAATATCATTTTGATTGAGCGTGAACCTTTCTTATATCCCCGCCGGTTAAAGACCTTTAAGATGATTTTCTTCGCTTCAAGGTCCAATTGCTCCCGTGCTTTCCGGACAGGGGAAGCCTTTAGATAACTGTAATATCCCGACCGTGAAACATTCAGAAGGTCACAAAAATACATGGTCATCCCTTTGAAACCATTTTGTTCAATAGTCTCCTGGATCAATTGGTACGCTTTATTCGGACTTAGATTTTCGCTTACGTTTAACAGCCTCCTTTCTGTCACTTCTAGCTTTTTTAACAGCTCCAACTGTCCCTCCAACAACTCAATTCTGGCACTTTGTCTTGCAATCACTTCGGACGGTGTCAGCTCACGCTTCAAGGGTCTCCCAGAAGCCGTTTTTCTTGAATCTGTAAGACCGATTAGACCATTTTTTTCATAGGTTTTTTTCCATCTATGGGCTGACTGCTCAATTCGCTTTATGCCGATTACATCCACATCGAAGCCGTTCTCCTCAAAGATTTGACGAGGAAATTTGCCAGTTTGGTATTCATCTATAAATTTATTTTTAAAATTGTCAGTATAGGTAATGGCCCTTTCGCTGACACGCTGTACATTTGGATTTTTTCGAAGTATATTTATTTCTTTAGATGAAAAAGTAATTTTACTCATGTTGCCTCCTAATCTCTGTATTCTGAAATCCAAGTATATAAAAATCCCTGTAGGTTGAACACTCTTTTTTTTGAGTGTCCCACCTACAGGTACCATTTTACTGTAAAATAAAGATACCCACTACATTCACAGAAAAAAAAGACTTCCCTATGAATAATCTTACTACAGATATTTTACAGATGCTAGCGATAAAAGGAGATTTGAATGAATATTTCCATTCCGGAAATTCCGCAATGGGGGCTTATAGCCGTACAGTCAAAACGGAATACGGCAAACTTCACGTACAAATTTTTCGTGATCGTAATAGAGAAATTAAACAACAGACAAATCCTACTTATAAGCGAACCAATGATATCCTAGAAGAAACGGTCATTCATTTCTTCCGAAAAGGGACCGCCATGTCTGAAATTGCCGTTTTTATCGAGAAAATGTATGGCCCTTATTACACGCCACAGAAGCTCGCCGTGCTTTCTCAGAAAAATGGCGCACAAGGTATCTAAAATTGCACAATCTTATTATAAAACAGGAGCAGGTATTATAGATGATTCTGCAGGTGGAGAAGAACCTATTCTTCCTCACGGGTGAAGCGTAGCTCATCCTTTTAATTCTCTATGAGTTTCTTCTGCATAGTGTAAATAAAGCGCCGTAAATTTTGTGTCGCTATATTTTTGCCAGGGTTTTGGTTTGCCACAAAAATGGATAATTGCTGTATTATTCATTACCCAAGAAACATCAAATTCAGCATTACTTTTAGCAAAGTAACTGTTATACTTTCGCGCATCATAATTCCATTTTTCTTCTGGGATTTTTTTAATATATTTACCATATAAATAGTTTAGAACATCCTGATCAGGTAATAATAAATAGGTTCCAAATTTTTGGATAACGGCATTAATATCTGATGATTTAATAATTTCGCGTGCCTTGACTAAATCAATTAATATAATCCCTGAGTTAAAGTAATCATGTTCTAAGTCTAATCGAATATTATTAATTCCCGATGTAATGTTTGAAAGGCCGGAATGGCTAGCTGCTGCCATTAAGTTACCTTCCAAATCCATTTCCCATAACGCTTGTATCGAATTGTTAATCAATATATCTGGGTCTAAATATAAAACTCTTTTTAATGTATTAGGTAGAATATCTCCACATAATAGTCTAAAATACATTTCTCTGGGATAACGTTCCATTGTTGGTGCATTGGAAAAGAAGTCTTCCCCAATTTGAATTGATTTTAATTCAAAATTTATTTTTTTTAGTTTATTAACTAAATTATCTAGTAGTTCATTTGTGATATCTTCATGGACTAACCAAATAGTTACATTGGTATATGAATTATTTTTATGTAGTGAATATAGCATTACTTCTAGGGGTTCTAAGTAATTTGCATCAACGGTTACTAACACATCTAATTTATTATTCATTTCGTAACTCACTTTTTTAAGTTTAGTATAACAAAAAAAGAAAAATCAGCAATAGAAAAACCAAAATGAATAAATTGCGATGTAGCTTTTTTCATTGAAAATAATAAAAAAAAGAAGTTTTTTTATTTTCAAATGAAAAAAGCACCCGATTTTAATAGTTAAGATTACAATTGACTATTATTGGAATGATTCAATGAAAATAAAGCAAAAAAGGAGCGCACTTATCTCTAGTCATTTTAAATATCTTTCGTTTTTTATATCGTTATGTTTTTAAGCGGCTACTTCATTATGTTTTTTAGCCAATTCCATCTTCTTGTTGGCTAACATCAAAATAAACATAGTTGACACATGAAGATTCATTTTTTTTAAACCGCGAATTTGATGATCTTCAAAAAGATAGTCACGATCAATTCGACCGTTAACTCGTTCTACTGCTGTCCGTTCATTATAATAGCGCTGAAATTTTTTTGAATCACGGCCAATGATATTAAAGACTCGTGGGTCTTCTTCGCGTTTGTTCCTTTTGCCAATGGTTAATAATATCAATGACAGGTTTTATTTCACGGTCTTCTAGATATTCTCTCAATTTACCGCCATCATAACCCTTGTCGGCACTCAGATGATCTGCTTTTTTGACCACCCAACTAGGAAATTCACAGACCATTTGCTTAGCGACGATTTTTTCACCGATAGATGCTTTCGTGACTTTATAACGGACGGGCAATTCATAATTGGTATCAACAATCAAATGGACGCGATAGCCAAAGTGCCATTGAGATTTTTCGATAAGCTTGCCATTTTTATCGATACTGACATAGGTTTTCTTCGTATAATTAGCATCCGTATCCCTACGACCATCCATTTTATCCTTTTTAGGTCTACCATGACTGTACGCATCAATCAATTTTCCATCTAACGCCAAACTTTCACCAAAATCTGGTAACCCATCTCGCACATCTTCGGTCATCATTTCAAAAATTTCATCTAATAATTTTTGATGACGCATGAGTCGTTTTTGAAATCGAGTAAACACGGAAGCGCTTGGTGCTAAGCTCTTTGCCCCATCTTTCTTATTATTTAAAGGCTGAATATGACAGGCGATTCTTAAAAATGGATTTCGTTTTAATTCATCAATCAACTGTTGAACTTTTTTATGCTTGAAATAAAATTTAGCAATCCAACAGCGAAGTAGGGCCTCGTTGGGCCAATCGTTACGCCCTTTCTTTCGTTCATCATCTAGTGTATTCACTAACTTTGTGTAGGGAATTTGATTGAGTAATTCATCGAAATAGTTTAAAGGTCCGCAATCATTATCTTCAAATAAATTGGGTTGGTATGGTATAATGTTTTCAGGGTTCATAAGAAAAGCCTCCTATTAGTTTTGTCGTTATTACTATTATAGGATAAATCCGTTGATTTATCAGCTTTTCTTATGAATTTTTTGTGTTATTTATTCTATACCGTAAAAAACTTCAATCGGAGAAATCGGAAGATAGAAATCCTAAGTTGATAGGATTCTATCTTCCGATTTCTTTTATGTTACATTTTAATCACTTGTCACATAAGGCGTTAGCACATCAAAATTTATTCCAAAATTTTATGTGTCAAATTTTTTGATGTTGAATAAAAAACTACATGTAGGCCAGACACTTGTGTATTTTTTTACCTCACGTTCATTCGGTGACATTATTAATTGCGCCAAGCCTTTGGCAAATTGGCCTAAAGGCGCACTTTTCGCTTGTCCTTCGCCCACTCGTCCCTTAAACACCCCAACATGTGCTTGAAAATGAGGCTTTTTTGTACCCATCGTTTCATAGCGTGCCAACGTTTTTTTTTGGGCAACTACATCGTTCGGAAGGGCTTCATATTGGTTCAACCAATCCTCAAACTCTTGGTTTCTTAAACGATCAATGATACGAATCATAGCTTGTGCACCGGTTTTTGTCCATAATCGACCTTGGCGCTTCATTCGATAAGTCATCTTCCGATGGGTGCTTTCAATTGTGCCAATACAAGCTTTTGGATCGCTAATGCCTCGTTTTTTCAGGGATTTTAAATAAGGCCAATTTCTCTGAAAATAATTGTGAAGTAAACGGAGTTGTTCCAAGATTTCGGCTTCATTTTCTTCGATCAAGCTCTCTGAAGTATCTAAAACAAGTTGCACCTCTTGCCAATCATAATGTTCGATCGCACGAATCATCCGATGTTGAAGTTGAGGAACAAAAGCCATCCGTTCTTTAATTTTACGGTGTACATGGTATCGATCGCGAAAATGTTCATGACACAAACACCCCAGAGAAAGTTCATCAAACACCGCTTTTTCATAGCCTGAACCTCCGTCACTATTCGAAATGACAACGGTATAGCTTAAATCATAATAAGCTTGCAGATAAGCCATCATTTCTTTTTGTGCTTTTTGTCGGTTGAGATGGCTCACAAAGTGAGGGGCGATCATTTCCGAGCGGTTTCCGACTTTCTGGCTGCCTTCACAGACTTGAAAACGATGGATTACAAACCTTTGTTTCTTCTGCCCTTTAATTTCCACCCCGTCACCTTCTAAGTATAAATAAGGCACTTTTTTCTTTCTGATAATCCCATCGTAACGGTTTTCATGCGTACTTCGTGTCTGAACCAGCTCCCCGGTTTTAACCACCCACTGTTGCACATTTTGATGACTCATCTGCCAAGAAGTCAAACCGTCAATGGCTTGAGAAACATGACGATAGACCCTAATACTACCTAATTGAGAGATGTTTCGAAGGACGAGAGAACTATAACGGATCCCTTTTCGGATCCCTAGAAATTCATCTAAAGGATAACGAATGTCGATGGCTTGATTTTTCATCCGTCGACGAACATAGGTCACAGTACCAAATAAAAAGGTGAGGGTTCTTTCGCTTCTACGATCGACGCGAAAGCCTTCCTTTTTACATTGTGCGCAAACTTCTTCATCGAGGGTTTGAAAAGCCAGTTGCGTGATTGTCGCTATAAGTTGCGCGAAAAATAGCATCATCGCCTTTTCTCTTGTTAAAAAATTCGTTTCCTTCTTCATTACTTCCACTAAATCTGTTACAATAGCATCCATAAGAAACCGCCTTTGTTCATTAGTGCCTGTCAGCCCAATGAATAGAGTAACGGTTTCTTTTTTATTCGTCTAGAGGGTACCTCAATAAATCTTACACTTAGCTCTAAATTGCGCCCTATTTTTGCTTTTTTGTCCTATGATAAAGACAAATAGTCCCATAAACGCTGATATACAAACAATTACAACTAATCTAATTTATCATTCTCGTAGTGGTGAGTTAACTCCAAATTAGGAAAGCCTTGTTGTCGCAAAGCTTCATAAGCCACTGCAACAACTGTATTAGATAAGTTTAACGAACGTACATGAGTATCATTCATCGGAAGACGTAAACATTTGTCTTCATTTTCACGCATAAATTCTTCAGGCAAGCCTGTAGTTTCTTTACCAAAAAGAAAATAATGATCGAGACCATCATTAAAATTCTCGTCACTATAAATTTTATGTGAAAACTTTGAAATCAAGTGTAAAGGATTATCTCCTACCGTAGTTAAAAAGTCATCAAGATTTTTGTGATAAGTAATATCTACACTATTCCAATAGTCCAATCCTGCACGTTTCAAATGTTTGTCATCCGTCGAAAATCCTAGGGGTTCAATTAAATGTAGCGGAGAATTCGTCGCCGCACAAGTTCTTGCAATATTTCCTGTATTGTTTGGGATTAATGGTTCAAATAACGCGATATGATTCACTAAAAGTTCCTCTTTTCTTATTTTACATTAAATGTTTAATACTATTATAATAACGCACTTTTTCTTGTTTGACAGCTGAAATAACTCATTTTAAATAAAGGCAAAAAAAAAACGTAGCAACTCGGTGTCAAGCACTGCGAGTCGTTACGTTAGTGAAGTTCTTTTCACTAACTTTTATCAGAACAGGATGCTGATAAAAACCAATGAAAAGCAACTTGTTCCTAATATAACAAACTAGTTTTGCAAATGCAATAAATTCAAGTAAAAAAATTCAAATATTTTTCACTGATTTTTCCCAATTAACACGTCCAAATCGACTGTTATATTTTTTAATGGTTTTTGCCTTAACTTTTCTTTTTGTTTTTCCGAAACGCCCCATTCTAAAGGAGACATCTCTAATAGTGAATCCTGATTTTCTTCAGATAAAGCAAAACGGTAAGTGAACCTCTTATAAGCATCTAAAGAAAAAGATTGTTTAAATTTTTCAATTACTTGTTTATTTGAATAAGATTGTTTCCTATCGTCATCGGGATAAAAAGCTTTTCTTAATTCTTGTAGATAGCCACTTTGCGGTACCACTTTAATGACTTGTCCTCCTTCTTGCAGTACACGAGCAAACTCACTATAATTTGATGGCGTAAAGATATTTAAAATGGTGGAAAAAGACTGATCATTAAAAGGCATATGCGTCAAGTCAGCTACGCACCAAAAAATATCGTGCGTATCCTCAGTCGCTAAATAAATAGCTTCTTTAGCGATGTCAAAGCCGATACTTGGTTGAATAGCGGTAGTTTGGGCAATTTCTTGTAAAAAACTGCCTTCTCCGCAACCCACATCTAAAAGCTGTTCATTTTCACAATAGCTAGCTAAAAACTCCAGCAGCGGTTTATACATCCCGCTTTTGATCATCACTCGACGATGTTCAAACATTTTCTTTTGGTATTCTGTTTTCATCTGACGATTTAAAAAATATAAAGTGCCCTTTTTGGAAAGATCAAACTGATGACCATTACTACAACGTAGACTTTTTTCTTTTGCTTGCAATTTTTGCTGACAATAAGGGCATTGAAATAAATTTTTATATTTATGAATAAATTCTTGACCTTTTTCTATTTTTTTCTTCATGATCTTCTCCTTATCCCCAATACTTTAGTATAATTTCATGATAGAATGCTAGTTAGACAATAAAATAAAAGGGAGAATTATATGTTAATAAAGGAATTCTGTGCAGAAAATTATACAAACATTCCAGCAGCTATCGCAAATGGGGCAAAACGAATCGAACTTTGTGATAACCTTAGTGTTGGTGGTACTACGCCAAGTACAGGGATCATTGAAGAAAGTTTTGCTTACGCTAGTGAAAAAGATGTCCCTCTTGTCACGATGATTCGTCCACGAGCTGGTGATTTTATTTATAATGACATTGAATTGAAAATTATGGAAACTGATCTGATCGAAGCTAAAAAATTAGGCGTAGACGGTATTGTTTTAGGGGGCCTAACCCCCAATAATTGGCTGGATGAAGAAGCCTTAGACCGGTTAATAGATGCTGCTACAGGCTTACAAATCACCTTCCATATGTCATTTGATCAGATAGCAGAAGATCGTCAATATGAAGCCATCGATTGGCTAAGCGAGCGTGGCGTTACTCGTATCCTAACACATGGTGGCCCAAGTGATACAGCAATCACTGAAAATATAAATCATCTGACGGATTTGAATAATTATGCCAACAATCGTATAACGATCTTACCCGGCGGAGGGATCACCTCAGAAAATGTCGAAGAAATTGTTAGCCGGATAGGCGTAAATGAAGCACACGGAACAAAAATTGTTTCTTTTTAAATTTATAATAAAACAGCAAAAAAGCTTTAAAGTCTTTTTGCTGTTTTATTATAAGTTTTTATCTTTACCCAATGAAATAACTCATAAATAGACTTGCGATATTAAAGTAGATCAAAACACTCGTTAAATCACTCAAAGTAGTAATAAAGGGGCCGCTAGCGACCGCCGGATCAAAACCTAGTTTATCCATAAACATAGGAATCAAGCTTCCCGCCAAATTAGCTACCGTTATCGCACACATCATTGCCATGCCAATAACAAAGCCTAGTATCGGATTGCCTTTCCAAATCCATACAATAACTAAAATCGTTAATCCAGTAATAAGACCTGTTACAAGCCCTGTCAAAACCTCGCCAAGTATCGTCTGCAAGTAGCTTTTTGCCTTATTATCATTAAACGCTAGTCTTCTTACCGCCACAGCAAGAGACTGTGTACCAGCGTTACCAGCTGTCCCTGTAATTAGGGTAATAAAAGCAGCCAAAATACTCGCTTCACTGACCAGTGCTTCATAGTGATTGATCAAACTCGCAGTTGCCATACCTAAAAAAAGCAAGGTGATCAACCAAGGCAAGCGTTTGCTAGCTGCCTTTACAGGGTTTTCATGAACTTCTTCCACATTGACCCCAGCTAAGCCGGAATAATCACTAGCTGCCTCATCATCGATAACATCGATAATGTCATCAACGGTAACAATTCCCAAAAGATGATCTTCATAATCAGTAACTGGCAGCGCAAGAAAATCATAATCACGAAATGTTTGGGCAACATCTTCCTGATCGTCACCCACATGGACCGAAATGACCCGATCATTTAAAATATCAGCCACCATTTCATCATCATCACTTACAAGTAAATCTCTTAACGAGATAACCCCTACCAGTTGATTATCTTGGTCTACGACATAGGTATAGTAAATTGTCTCTGCAGCTTTTGCGACTTTTTTTAATACATACATTGCTGAACGTACAGTTTGATTAGCCACGATTGAGACAAATTCTGTGGTCATGATCGCACCAGCAGTCTCATCTTCGTAGTGTAGAAGTTCTTTAATCTCTGAAGCGTCTTCTTCATTCATCAAACTTAAATACTTACCCATCTGTTTTTTATCCAAGGTATTCAACAAATCTACCGCATTGTCTGTATACATTTGCGCTAACATCTCGCTTGCGTAATTTGCGCGCATCTCACCTAGGTAATTTTTTATATTTTCATTATCTTCTTCCAGGGCGTCAAACATATCTGCTAGTTCTTTAGGTGACAGATAGGCATATACAAGCTGACGTTGCTTCTTTTCTAAAGTTTGGTAGAACTGACTTTGTTCATAAATATGCATCTCCAGGAAGTTTTCACGAAAATCCTGTAAATGATTTCCCTTTAAATCCTCCCTTAATTGAGCAAAACGTTCTTCCAATTCTTGTGTTTCATCCAATCTTGTCACCTCATTTCAATCATTTGCTCTAGCTCTTTCATATCTTGTGGTAATTCCTGTTTAAAATAAAGTTTTTCTTTAGTAAAAGGATGGATAAATTCCAGTTCTGTGCAATGTAGAGCCTGTCTTTGTATACTGTCAGTCATTACGCCATTGTACAGCTCATCACCCACTAGCGGAAAACCAATAGCAGAAAAGTGGACACGAATCTGATGCGTTCTTCCAGTGTGGAGTTGAATATCGACTATGGCAAATGTCTCATTGTATTGCTTAAGCCAATACTCGGTTTCTGCTGGCTTACCATTAAAGCCAGTCTGCCTTTTAATAATCGAACTTGGATCTCGTAAAATCGGCAGCTTTATTAAATCATGTGATTCAAGCATGGATAGATTACCAGAAATAATTGCTTGATATTTTTTGTGCAGTTTTTTCTTATATAATTCCTTATCTAACAAAGCATGGGCAAAGCCGTGTCTAGCAAACAACATCAAACCTGATGTGTCTCGGTCCAAACGAGTAACAACATGGATCACTTGATCTTTGTATCCTTGTTCTCGATAATAAGCTTTCACACGATTAGCCATGGTCCCATTAGGATGATACTGTGCCGGGATTGAAGGAATCCCCGCAGGCTTGTTCACTACAAGTAGATGCTCATCTTCGTAAACAATAGCAATCGGTGTATCATCTGGCAATAAGCTTTCATGACTACCTTCATCCGGGATATTCACTCTTACCTTATCTTCTGTCTTTAATGGGTGTAATACATTTTCTATTCGTTCATTAACAAAAATCTTGCCACCTTGAAATTTGATCTTTGCAAGCAATCCTTTCGAGATCTCTTGTTCTTTTAGAAAGAATTTAACTTGTTGTGGCTCTTTTTTCTGATAGACATAACAAAATTCCATACTATTTATACTTCCCCAATAAATGCATCTTTTACACGTCGCCAAAAATGCGTATGACGATAAGAGGCAAAGTAGATACGCTCATCTGCAATTTTAAATGAAATCCATTCAATTTCATCATGCTGGATTGTTTCCCGATCAATGGTTACCATATAATCAGCACTTTCTTCTAAACTAATGGTCAACCACTCGCTATCTGAAATAATAATCGGTGAACCTAATGTTCGAAATACCCGATTATTTAAAGAAGCTATTTCCGCTAGTTGAAAGGCGTTGATTCTAGGATGTAATACAGCACCCCCAACACTTTTATTATAAGCAGTGGAACCCGTAGGTGTAGAAACCGAAAGTCCATCTCCGCGAAAACGTTCAAATAATTCATCTTTTATATATACATCAGCCACCATTGTGCTAGTCGCTCGCTTTATCGTCGCTTCATTTAATGCCAAAAAACGTTTTGGCGTTTTTTGATAGCGATATTTCACCCCTAAATCCAACAAAGGATAACTGATCGAAGGTTCTTGTTTATTGGATAAATTAGTCACCAACTCTTCCAATTCAAAATCTCGCCAGTCAGTATAAAACCCTAGATGGCCCGTATGCACTCCTAAAAAACGTATCTGCTCAAGTTTGTGTTCAAATTCATGAAAAGCAGAAAGAAAGGTACCATCGCCTCCAATAGAAATGACAATATCTGGGTCGTTTTGATCAATGGTATAGTTAGCCTCATTTAAAAGAGAAACCAACTTTTTTTTTGCAACAGAAGAAGCTTCTTGTTTATTTTGAATAATTGCTACTTTTCCATCAGTCATCATGCGTCTCCTTTCTGGCTTTCTCCCTCGGGTTTACTGCATGTTCTACTCTTTTACCATGTGAAAAAAGATGCTGCGCTTCTTGAATCTCTTCACGGATACTTGACATTTCTTCATCTAACCGATAAGCTGCTTCGGCCGCACGAATCAAACGGTTACTGATTTCTTCTGGAAAATCACCTTGGTATTTATAGTTTAAAGAATGTTCAATCGTTGCCCAAAAGTTCATTGCTAGTGTACGTATCTGAATCTCAACTAAAAGATTACGTGGACCTTCCACTAATTGTATAGGATATTCGATCACTAAATGATAAGAACGATAACCACTCTGCTTACTGTTAGTCACATAATCTCTTTCCACGATTATTTTCATATCTTTACGACTACGTAAAATTTGTACTACTTCATAAATATCTTCTACAAATTGACACATAATTCTTAAACCTGCAATATCTGACATTTCACTTTCTAATCGCTCAAAAGGAATATTTCGTAATTTCGATTTAGCTAAAATACTATCAACAGGTTTTACACGTCCGGTGACAAATTCAATAGGAATATGCTCATTTTTTTCGCGAAATTCTTTACGAATACCGCGTAATTTAACTTTAAGTTCAGTAACAACTTGTTCGTAAGGAGCTAATATACTGTCCCAATTTTTTTCCATTTATGATCCCTCATTTCCAAGCGAACATCCATTTACCATTCTATCATAATTGATAAAGAAGCTTTACTATCTTTTTAATACTAATCTTCATTTTAGCTTAAAACATTGACGGATAACAAATTTTTTTGTACAAAGAAGTAAAGGGGTAAGATATTATGAGTCAACAAAACGAAATTGAATTCAAAACTTTATTAACAAAAGATGATTATAACTGGATTATTCAATATTATCAATTACAAGGCGCAGATTTTCATACGCAAAAAAATTGCTATTTTGATACATTTGATCAAAAATTAGCAATGAATCATTGTGGTCTTCGAATACGCCAATTTGCAAGTTACGGAGAACTTACATTAAAAACACCAGCAAAAGTCGGCCTACTTGAAACAACGGATCAACTAAATATTGAACAGACTGAACAATTGATCAATCAACAAAAAATCTTAACAAACGGCCATGTGGCAGATAAATTAGCTGAGTATTCTATCACAACCAAAGACTTGATTTTATTTGCTGAGTTAACAACAAAACGTGCAGAATTTTCGATCGAGGAAGGTTCATTAGCACTTGATGAAAGTTGGTACGCCGACCAACATGACTATGAATTAGAATTAGAAGTCGAAAATTCTGAAAAAGGAAAACAGGATTTTAAAAAATTGTTAGATAAGTTTGATATTCCTTATAAACCTACTAAAAATAAAATCGAACGCGCCGCTTACGCACAACAATGATTATCGATCTCTAAAACAAATAATACAAATAAAAGTGAGCCAATAACTTCCTAGCTATCGGCTCACTTTTATTTATTATTTCTCTAATTCATCAACGAGTAATTCTAATTCATTTAACCGCTCTTCAAAAACATGCATCGCATCTTCTAAATAATCCGATTTTGTCATGTCCACTCCAGCTTTTTTCATCACTTCAATAGGATAGTCACTATCTCCAGATTTTAGATAGGTCAAATAACGATCTAAAGCACTTGAGTCTTCTGATAATAATTTTTGAGACAAAGCAGAAGCAGCAGAAAAACCTGTCGCATATTGGAACACATAGTAATTATAGTAAAAATGAGGAATACGCGACCATTCAAGATGTATTTCTGGATCATCTTCCATTTCATCACCGTAATATCGTCTATTCAACTCACCATAACGCTCATTTAAAAACTCACTTGTTAATGGTGTGCCTTTAGCGTCTTCAGTATGCATAAAATGCTCAAACTCTGCAAATTGTGTTTGTCGGAAAACTGTACCTTTAAAACCGTCTAAATAGTGATTTAACACATATGCCCGAACGCGTGGGTCATTTTCTGTTTTTAAAAGATGTTCAGTCAAGATATTTTCATTTGTAGTTGAAGCAATCTCTGCTAAGAAAATTGAATAATCACCATATACATAAGGTTGGTTATTTTGGGTAAAGTAACTATGAACACTATGCCCCATTTCATGTACCAAGGTAAATAAATGGTCTAGTGTGTCATGCCAATTTAATAAAATATAAGGGTTGGTATCATAAGTACCTGAAGAATAAGCGCCGCTACGTTTTCCTTGATTTTCTACCACATCGATCCAACGTTCATCAAAGGCCTTTTTCACGACACTTAAATACTCTTCTCCCATGGGAGCTAGTGCTTCAAATGCTTTATCTACCGCCTGGTCATAAGTAAAACTAATAGGAGCTCCACCTAAAAGTGGCGTGTAAACATCATACATATGCAATTTTTCCACTTGTAATAAACGCTTCCTAAGCCCCATATAGCGATGAAGAAGGTTTAAGTTTTTATTGACCACATCTACTAAATTATCATAAACTTTTTCTGGAATATGATTGCTTGATAAGGCAGCTTCCCTAGCTGAATGGTAATGCCGCACTTTTGCTTGATAGTTATGTGTTTTAATATGTGAATTCAATGTGGAAGCAAGGGTGTTAGCAAATTGCTTGTACACACTATATAGACCTTTAAAAGCATTCTCACGCACTGAACGATCAGTGCTTTCCATTAACTGTCCATAAACACCATGAGAAAGCTGTACTTTTCCTCCATTTTCATCTTCAATGACAGGAAAAACAAAGTCAGCATTGTTCATAATAGAAAAAGTGTTACTAGAAGCACCAAAGATCTCTCCAGCACCTGCCAGTAAAGCTTCTTGTTCTTTTGGCAAAACGTGTGCACGATTAGCTACGATTTGATCGACAAAATGTCGATAAATTTCAAGTTTTGGTTCCTCTTTAAAATACTGCCAAATCCTTTCATCACTTAACGATAATAATTCGGGTTCAAAAAAAGACAATTTTTCATCTGCTTGTGTTACCAATGACTCCGCTCTAGAATTAAGCGCTTGGTAAGTTGTATTTGAAGTATCTTGGTCATTTTTTAAATGACTATAAACATAGACAGTTTCTAATTGTTGCGAAACATCTAATAAATATTCAAGTGCAGCTAAAAATGCTTGTGCACCATCTCCTAGAGTTCCTCTGTAGGAATCGGTAGACTGCAGTTTTTCTTGGAGCGCACTAAAAGCTTTTTCAAATGCTTGGTCATTTTTAAAGATTTTCGTTAAATCCCAAGTCAAGTTTTCTGCTACTTCATCTCGTTTAGGTAATTTTTTAGCTTCTGACATTTCATCTTCTCCTTTACTATACAGGTAAAAAATTATTTACCTTTCATGATACAAGTTTATCATAACTTTTTACAGCTGCAAAAAGCTTCTATCCATTTCCTGTTAACTTCTGACACTCTATATAAACCGCTTGTAGGATTGCTTTTTGAGAAGCAAAAGGATATAACCAAGAATGTTCCAAATACTTTATTTTTTTCAACCATTGCCAAAAAGAGCTGGTTTTTAAATAACAGAAACGTAAAAATAATAACTCATCTTCAAAGAAAAACTGATAGTAACTCGATTGATAGCACCAATCCGGCAAATCTTGAAAAGATCCACCCATCATATATAATTTTTCTTGTAGTCGAACAGTCCTCACCTGTTTTTGCCCTAGTTTTTTATAGATAAATAAACGGTACTCTTCAGGTTTCCAAACTAAAAGTGGTTGTTTAGGAGGCAGTATCTTAAATAACTTAAAAAGCGATAAATCATACATTTTCCATTTTTTTAAACGATAAAAAAAGCCCCCTTGGTAGTGCCAACGAATATGATATAATAACCAGATTTCTCTTTGCTTAGCTTTACTTAGCCATAGGTGAAATCCACTTCTTGGTTGATAGTAACTAGCTGCCTTTTGTAAGTTACCAAATTTATTTTGGGGACTTAGCTTTTCACCTAGCAGCCACCAAGGTAAATAACCGTGGGCTAAGTAATTTCGAGTTCGTTCAAGATAACGTTCAATCGCTAGCATTGAACACTGCACTTCTATCGCAATATTTTTATATAAGATATCAGGTCGTTGATGCAATTCAGGTAGATATGCTTCTAACTGCCCACTTTTTGACCACTCTTTTAAAAAATCTTTACATGCTAAATGTTCATAAGTCTCACCTTCACTAAAACTGCTACAATTTGTATTAGAATAGTGAGCAAAATGAGATAATTTTACTTTACCTTGCTTATAAAAGACTGGTTCTTGACAACTAGGGCAAAATAGTAAATCCCTACCCTCTATTTTAGGATTATAGTTTCGAGCATCTATACGTGTCTTTGTTTTAGAATTTGCAATGAGCATACAATATTTCCTCCTTTAAAAGAAAATACGTATTTTTTTGCAAAAACTTTTACACAAAAATAAAAAAAAGACGAAAAATAATTTTATTTTTCGTCCAAATGCACTTTCACCTTATAAAAAATACTTTCGCGTTTTTGCTAAAGCATCATGATCCATAATCAATTCTCCATGTTCAATAAGATAATCAGGAGTCATAGTAACTTTCTTAGCAAATTCAGATAAATAAGCTAGCTGATTTTCTGTTTGAACTGTTTCCACTGCTTCTTCTGCAAAATCTACTTTTAAATAATAGACCTGATTCAACAAATAAAGCCGACTTTGGGCTTGTTCCAAATAAATTTCAGATGATAATTGAATCATATCTTCAAACGTTCCAATTTCAAAAACAAAGGATTGTTTAGAAGTTTCAGCTTCAGGTTCGATTGTTTCCTGTTGCGTTTTTTCAGGGAATTGATTTTTAAACCAATCCATAATTTCATCTTGTGAATAACCTTCATAAGCGTCTGGATCTTCTTGTTTCAACCATTCTGTTATTTCTTCAGGAGAATAGTAGTCTCCATACGCTTCGTAAGGATCAACGTTATCAAAAGGAACATTTTTACTAATAAATAATTCCAACCCATCGCCTTTTGGTAATACTTGGAAAGTTACAGCATCGCTTCCCTTGAATTCTTCTTCAACGTCAACCTCTTCTAAAATACTGTAAAAGAACTTTTCTATTTCTTTACGGTTTCCAAGTAGGTCTAAAAAAGTGATTCCTCTGGCAGCTAAATCTTCATTTTTGATTAATACACGGATCGTATTTTCATTGATGTGTTCCATTTCCATATTAGCTACACCTCACTTATTTTCATACTCTAAGTTCATTGTAACTGAAGTGTTTAAAATGTAAAGAGAAAAAACTTCAAAACGAACCTTTCTTAGGCTTTCTTTATATCCTTAAAAAACGTTGAGGGAATTAATCCCCTCAACGTTTTATAAACCTGCCATCATTTGTGCATTACGTAGTTCCATTTGACGAACATCGCGCGGTAAGAAGCGTCGGATTTCGTCTTCATTGAAACCAACTTGTAATCTTTTATCATCGATCATAATAGGACGTCGCAATAAACCTGGATTTTCTTGAACTAATTTTAATAGTTCATTGAGCGGAAGATCATCCAAATCTATATTTAACTTTTGAAACACCTTTGAACGAGTCGAAATAATTTCTTCTGTACCATCTTCTGTCATCTGTAGAATATTTGTTAATTCATCACTTGTTAATGGTTCAGAAAAAATATTACGTTCTACAAAAGGAATTTCATGTTCTTGCAGCCAAGCACGAGCCTTTCTGCAAGATGTACAACTTGGGGAAGTATATAGTGTTAACAATGTGCATCACTCCTTTGTGATAATAAAGCCAAAACTATTTCTATTATACTACTGTTCTATTATCTCATATCTTTTTAATAATTACTAGTGCATTTATCTATTTCCTGAAAATTTTATTGTTATTAAATAAAAAAATAAACTATTCATTTATACGAACTTTTAAACATGAAACTGTGCGTCATATAACTTTTTATAGTGCCCTGCTTTTGCCATCAACTCTTCATGAGTCCCTTCTTCTAAAATCCCTTTATCACTCATAACAATGATTCGTGTCGCTTGCTTGATTGTAGCCAGACGATGAGCAATAATCAGCGTGGTCCGACCTTTGGCTAATGAATTTAACGAGCCTTGAATAAGCTGTTCAGTTTCTGTATCAAGTGCCGAAGTAGCTTCGTCTAATATCAGAATGGGTGGATTTTTTAAAAACATACGAGCAATCGCAACACGTTGCTTTTGTCCACCCGACAATTTAACGCCACGTTCTCCAATAATTGTATCTAGACCTTCACTCATGTGGTCAATCACACCTCTTAAGTGAGCCAAATCTATAGCATGTTCAATCTCTTTTTGGCTAGCATCAAGTTTACCATAAATAATATTTTCACGAATTGTACCAGGAAATAAAAAAACATCTTGCTGAACTGTTCCAATTTGTTCACGTAATGAAGCTAAAGTTACCTTTTGAATATCAACACCGTCGATTGTTATTTTTCCACTGCTCGGTTCATAAAAACGAGGTAACAAATTACATAAAGTAGTTTTACCTGATCCGCTTTCTCCTACAAAAGCAACTGTTTCACCTGCGGTAATCTCTAGGTTAAAATGATCTAACACCTTTGTATTATCAGCATAAGAAAAAGAAATATCTTGATAAGAAATATTCCCTTTCAAACTTTCAACATCTATAGCGTCGGGCAAGTCAACTATAGTGCTATTGCGATCCAGCTCTTCTGTCAACCTTTTAAAGCCTGCAATGCCTTTAGGATAGTCTTCAATCATATTATTCACTTTTTCAATAGGACGTATAAATACATTTGAAAGCAAGATAAAACCAACAAACTCACCATTGGTTAATTGTCCCTGGATAGTATAATAAGCGCCAAAAACTAAGGCAAATAAGTTAATTAAGCGGATCATTAAATAATTGTAAGCCGAACTTATCGCCATCACTTTATAAAACATTAGCTTTGCTCGTTTATATAACTGGCTTAATCGGGTAAAGCGTGTATTTTCATAAGCCTCGTTTGCAAAAGACTGCGTGACACGAATCCCTGTAACAGCAGCTTCAACGCCCGCATTAAACTCTGCTATACTTTCATAAATTTCAGTATTAACATTCGTCATTTTTTTATTAAAGAAAATTAAAGCGACTGTAATAAAAGGCACCAATATAAAAGTGGCGATTGCTAATTTTACATGCATGTTCAACATTAAAATAAATGAGCCTAACAAAGTCATAACAGTTATAAAAACATCTTCCGGACCGTGATGTGCTACTTCAGAAATATCAAATAGGTCGGTTGTCAAACGACTGAGTAATTTTCCCGTTTTCTGTTCGTCATAATACGCAAAGGATTGACTCTGCAATTTTTTAAACAATTCATCACGCATATCCGTTTCTATTAAAACACCTAATTTATGCCCGAAAAATACGACAATATATTGTAAGACAGTATTAACAATGTAAAATAATAATAACCCAATACAAGCAAGTAAAATAATGCGAAAGTTATTTTGTGGCATGATCTTATCAATGACTTGATTTACAGCAATTGGGAAAGCTAGTTCCAAAATTCCTGCTACAATAGCACAACTGAAATCCAATATAAATAAGGATTTATAAGGCCGATAATAACTAAAAAAGCGCTTCAACAAATCACCACCCTCCATTTCAACTGATAACAATAAATCTTATTATAAAAAAATCCTTGCATAAAAGCAAAAACTTTTTTAAAAAAGAAAGACCCAAGAAAAGTATCATTGCTTTTCTTGGGTCAAACTTTATTTATGAGATTATTCGCCAATGCTTAAAATAGAACGAATATCGTCTTCGGTCATTTGTTGTAATTGTGCTTCATTACCCTGAATGACATTTTTAAAGAGCTCTTTTTTCTCTTGTTGAAGATAATTCATACGCTCTTCAATCGTACCTTCAGCGATCATCCGCCAAACTTCAACATTTTTTTCTTGGCCTATACGATGTGCACGACCGGCAGCTTGTTCTTCAACAGCTGGATTCCACCATAGATCATATAAAATCACCGTGTCTGCACCTGTTAAATTCAAACCCGTACCGCCGGCTTTTAAGGAAATCAAAAATACATCCCGCTGGCCAGCGTTAAAGGCATCTACCATTTCGATCCTATCCTTAGGTGGCGTACTTCCTCTTAAATAGAAGGTTTCTATACCTAAATCAGCCAGTTCTTCTTCAATGATAGATAGCATGCTAGTAAATTGAGAAAATAGTAAAATTCGACGATTGTTTTCTTTAGCAGCTTGGATTAAATCTTTTACTTGTTCCAACTTACCGGAACCGCCTTGGTAGTCCTCGATAAACAATCTTGGATCACAACAAATTTGACGCAAACGCGTTAATCCTGCTAAGATACTCATCCGATTTTTCTTAAAGTCTTCTGTATCCATCGAGGAAACTTCTTCACGCATTTGCTCAAGATAAGCGAGATATACTTTCTTTTGTTCATCTGTTAATGCGCTATAATAGTTTGTTTCCAATTTATCAGGCAGGTCTTGTAGAACGGTTTGTTTATCTCTTCTTAAAATAAAGGGACGAATCATTGAAGCAATTTTGTTTTGCGATAAATTACGGAATTGTTGTCTATTCGGGAAAAACCCTGGCATAATCATTTGAAATAAGGACCACAGTTCATCCAAATTATTTTCAATCGGTGTCCCACTTAAGGCAAAACGATGCGCAATCGTTAATGAACGTAGTGCCTGAGCAGTTTTAGTCGCACTATTTTTAACCATTTGGGCTTCATCTAAAATTAAATAGCTTAAAGCTAATTGTCGATACTCTTCTATATCTTGTCGTAAACTGGCATAAGAGGTGATCCAAATATCTACATTTTGCTCTAATAAATTTTGCCGTTCGCTCTTATTTCCCGAAACAACTAGCGAAGTAAGCGAAGGTGCAAAACGTTTGATTTCTTGTTGCCAATTAAAGGTTAAACTAGCGGGAGCTACAATCACTGTTTTAATCTCACCTTTTTCTTGCTTTTCTGATAGAAGAAAACTGATTGCCTGTAGGGTTTTCCCTAGCCCCATCTCATCAGCCAAAATACCGCCAAACTGGTAATAACTTAACATTTTTAACCAGCGGAAGCCAACAACTTGATAATCACGTAACTGCGCGTGTACGCCTTCAGGAACTAGCGCTGAAAAGTCTTCTGGATGGGTAAGATCATAAGTCATCTGTTGAAAGCCTTCACTAAAGTTTGCTTGTCCTGCTAACTGATCTTGCACCTGTAAGCCTTGATTTAAAGGAACTTTCATAACACCTTGATTTGCAGAATGTATAGAGTCACGCAATTGCGATAATATTTGACTGGTTTCTTGAAATTCTTCGGAATCAAGTGAAAGTACTTGTCCATTTTCTAAGGTATGATAATCAGCATTTTTCATTAAACTTTGTAAGATGGAATCTACCTCGTTTTGGTTAATTCCACTGATATCAAAGGAAACATCCAACCATGAGCCTGATTCACTCACATTAATATGTGGCTTATATTTTTGACCATCCAAGTAGAGTTCACGTAACTTTTTTCCCATATAAATTTCGCCTAATTGACGCATATAATACAGTTCTTGGTTGAAAAAACGGTATAATTCCTCACCCTTAGGAATTTTTTTATGCCAACCTGTCTCGGTTTGTTTAAAACCTAATTGTTCGACCACGGCTTTTGCTTGACGCTCTCGCTCATAATCGCGCAACACTTCGGGGTGATTTTCAGGAACTTCTTGATGTGCAGGATCACTTGAAAAGATAATATTTCCATAAACATTATCAATTCGTAATTCAATCATGCCTTTACGTTTTTTCAAATAAAAGCGTAGCACTAAGTCTACATCACTGATATATTGGTAAACTTCATCATCAACTTCTACTTCGCCAATTTCTTTTAACAGCGGTAAAACTTGTTTAAACAATTCAGATAACTCTTCCTGCGGATAAGAGATGATCGGCTCCTTTAAGCGTTTAAGGAGTTGTTCCATCGTTAGATAAATATCCATTTGCTCAGTTGATAATTCAACGATTTGTCCACCATATAAGGCCCAACCATAGTATTGAAAAACTTTATCGAAATCATGGGAAACCGATAATTTAAAAGAATCTTCTGTTTTAGCTACTTGAAACAATAGCACTCGAGTTTGTTCAGAAAAGCTTAGCTCTCGCAATTTTTGGTCATCAAATTGAAATACGAAAGGAAAGTCAGCCATTTTGAGTATAAACTCTTTGGCATATTCTACAGGTAATAATAAATACTTTTTATCCAGCTTACCTTCTACTAAAACTCCGGTTCGACCTAAAAGTTCCTGAGTCTGTGCTAGAGAGGCTAAGTGTTGTAATAATTCATTTTCTTCTTGCGTAAATGCATTATGGTTCAAATAGAAACTATTTCGTTTATTAGCCGCATAAACCTTTTCTGTTTGATAAACTTGTAGAAACTTATAGATATTTTTTATCATATAACTACGTCCGTGCTGTTGGCCAATTTTTAATGAGATGCCTAATACATCAAGTTCTCCACGGTAAGGGTTAGTGGCTATACTATCCAACTGACATTCGATTTGCAGTGGGACCTGTGAGCGATCTTGTTGACGTGCCAAATGATTCAGCCCTTTTGAAAACATTTTGGAAGCTGAAAAACTATCACTTTTAGGCACAGACGCAGCTGTTATTTTACGTGATTTACCTTGTTGTCTTAGATATAGTTCAACAGACACTGTATGCTTACAAAAGCCATGTTCTTCCCAATAAGAACACTGACAATAATCTTCTTCTTTAGCACTAGCGTCTAAGTCCACTCGATACAATTCTCCACCTAAAACCTCAGCGTGCCAAACTTGATTTTCCGGATCAGGGGTAACAGAAAGCACACGACCATCATTTAAGTACTCTCTTCCTCTTTCAATAATTCGTTCAGGTATACTCCATTTCATTATTTACTTTCCTCCTTTCCTTAGTCAACCACACGGTTAGTAATATAACTTTGTCCACTACCATCTGTTTTTACGATCATTTGTTGTGTGATACGATTTTTAAGCTCTTGTACATGACTGATAATACCAATCATCCTTCCTTCATCTTCTACCATTTCTAAAGCTTCGATCGCCATTTCTAGCGCCTCTTCATCTAAAGAACCAAAGCCCTCATCTATAAATAATGTCTCGATCAGAACTCCACCAGCATGACTTTGAATCACATCACCTAGCGATAGAGCCAGTGCCAAAGCGGCAATAAAACTTTCACCACCAGATAAGGTATGTGCTCGTCGGCTCATTCCGGCATGATCATCATAGATATTGATTTCTAAACCGGTGGATTTTTTATAACTACCCTTTTCATCAGAAAGTAAAAATTGATAACGTCCTTGCGTTAATTTATTTAAACGCACGTTAGCTACTTCCAAGACTTCTGCAAAAAAAGACTGTAAAACATAGCGTTCGATCCCCAGTCTTTCTAGGTTATCACCATTCATCGTTTCTGCCAACTGTTTAATTTGGCTCATGTTTTCCATTTCATTTTGATTTGTTGAATATAACTGTTGAAAATCAGCCATTATTTTTTGATTCGAACGTAATACTTCTTGTTTTTGAATCAATGAGGTTTGGACCGATGCTTCTTTTTCTTCAGCTTCTTGCATTTTCTTCTCTAAACTTTTTAAGTCCGGACGAAGCTTTTCTTTAAAATCTTTAAGTTCATATAGGCGTTTTTTTGTATATTCTCGTTCATTTTGATCTTGTTCAATTGTCTTGCGCAGAGATTCTAATTGGTTTAATTCCGGCAATAGTTGACGCATTTCATTTTCTGATGAAACAAAAGAACTCTTCTGAATCGCTTGATCAAGTTTTTGCTTGATACCACTTCTTTTTTCTTGTGATCGTCGAACTTGTTGCTGGTATTGACTGTTTCGTTCATTTAAAGTCGTCAGATCAATCTGTACTTTTTCTTCCTGTTGCTTATACTGATCCATCTTTTTCTGAATAGTGGTTATCTCTTCTTCTAACTGACTTTTTTGTTTTTCCAGATCTTCAGTATTTTGATAACTTAGCTGCCCTTTTAAGGTGTCCTGCTCTGCTGAGAGTTTTGTTACTTCCTCTTTATTATTTGAATACTGCTCTTGCAATTGTGACAATTTAGCGCTTGTCTTTTCATCCTCTTCCTTTAATAAGTTCTGTTTTTTCTCAGCTTCTTCGATTTCTTTTATCTCTTTATCTAGTTTATCTTGCCATTTTTGTAAATAAGTTTTTGGTTCAGTTTTTTCAATGGAAATCTCTAAAGTAGCTTCACATTCATCTGTCAGTTCTTGCAGATCTTCTTGCGCTTTTGTCATCTTCACGCTTATTTGTTCTTGTTCTTTTCTACAATTTTCTAAGGTTACTGAAGTTTTTTGTTTTTCTTCCAATGTTTGCGCATATTCTTCTTCACTTTGTGCTAAGTTTTCTTCGTTTTGTGTAATTTCTGCCAATGTATAGCTATGTTGCTTCACATAAACAGGATCATGGTGCAATGAACCACAAACAGGACACGGTTCTTCTTCTTTTAACAATAACTGTAAGCGAGCAATCTGCATCTTAGCATTCTCACTACGCGCTGTTGTTAATTGTTCTTTACTGGTTTTTTCTGCCTGTTGATAAACTTCTAACTGTTGCTTTAATCGTTTTATTTCTTCTTGCGACTTTTTATAAGCAACGTTTTGATTGTCTCGTTCTGCCTGTGCTTCTTCAAAATGTCTTACAAGTCCGTCACTACGGTATAACTGTAATTTTTCCTCTTGTAAAGCTGATTTTTGCTGAATCTTTTGCTTTAAGTCCTCTGCCAGCGACTGGTTTTCTTCTAGCTGCTTTTTTAAGGTATCTATTTTATTTTGTTTTTGCGACATACTTGAGTAAAGCTGCTCACTTTGTTTTTCCAGTTGATTTATCTTTTGTACAGTCGGCAACTCATCATTAATACGTTTTAAAGCGTACTGCTTGTCTTCTTGTTGTGTTTGCCATTTTTCGTAATCTTCTTTTTGTTTTTTTAAAGCTTCTTGTTCGCTTTGGTTTTTCTTTAACTGAAGTTTTATATCTTTTAAGGAATGATTGATTTCTTCAATTTCTTTATCATAATCATCTTCTTGTCTGAGCAAATCTTTTTTTTCATTTATCCAAGAAAGTTGTGCAAAATATTGCTTTGTTTCTTCCATTTTAGATTCTTTTGCTTTTAAGGTTTCTTGTTTTTGAATTAATTTATCATACTCATCCAGTGCATTGGTAATTTCCTTACCTTTATAAAAAGCTTTTTCTGCTTCTTTTTTCATTTCTTTTTGTTTTTCAAGATTACTTTTTTCTTTAACGATTTCATTCTCTAATTGTTCTAACTCATCTTGCCATTTCAGCAAAGTTTCTTGATAGGAAGCTGGAGATTCAAATTCACCTTGAAATTGTTGTCGTAAATTTTCTAATTGATCTGTTTGTTTAGTCAGCTCTTTTTCTACTTTCTTTTGTTGCGCGTGCAACCATTCGTTTAGCCGCTGATAGAGCTGTGTGCCAAATAAATTTCGTAAAAGTTTTTCTTTATCGTTACTAGAAGCCACTAAAAAGTTACGAAATTCTCCTTGCGGCAATAAAACGATTTGGAAGAATTGTTTTGCGTTAACATTCAATAGTTCAGTAATAAAGCGGTCTACTTCACTTTTTTTGCTATACTGCGTAAGCAAATCCCCTGAAGTAGAAAAAATCGATAAATGAACTTTAGCGGTCTGCTTGGTAAATCCTTCTCCCTTTTTCTTACCTACCGTTTGTTCAGGAGAACGCATAATTTCGTAAATCATTTCCTGATGTTCAAAACTAAAGCGAACTTCTGTTAGTTCTTGTGCTGGAGCAAAAGTAGAGCGCATTTCTTTACCTGTGCGTAAACGACCCGAAGTCTCCCCGAATAAGGCAAAAGTCATACCATCAAAAATTGTAGTTTTTCCTGCACCCGTCTTACCAGAGATCAAAAATAAACCGGCAGATTGAAATTCACTGAAATCAACTGTTTCATGCAAAAAAGGGCCAAAGTTTTTTAACGTTAATTTTCTAGGTTGCATCATCGTTCCTCTTTTCTGTATCCAGTGCTTGTTGCAATCCTTCATCCAACCAATGCTGTTGTTTTTGGGTTAAACTATCACCTGTAATATCTTCAAAAAAAGAAGTCAACATACTGTAGGGCGTATTTTTACGATGTTGTACTTTTTCTAATTGTTTTGTTTCACGACGCCCATTGACTCGTTCAACACCTAATATATTAGGATAAATCGCACGTAATTGATTCATCATATTTGTAATAACACTACGATCTGTTAACTGAAAATACCAAAAACAATTACGATCCATTTGCTGATAAAAGCTTGGATCAGTTAGTGTTTCAAAAGAGGCTTGTAAGCTACAAACATCCCGTTTAGCTACGAGCTCATGAAATTCAGGAGCTACTGATTGACTGTCAACGATCCATACGCCTTTTGGATCATCTTTTTCGGATAATGAAAATTTTAAAGGTGAACCACTATAGAGAGCATTTTGAGTTTTTAAAGCATTTTTTGAATGCAAATGCCCTAGAGCTACATAATCAAAATCCTGCACAAGTTCATAAGGAATACTATTTAACCCGCCCACTTCGACTGCTGTTTCAGAATCGCTACGTGTACTGCCAGCAATGAAAAAATGGGTCACAAGTACTTGTTTTTTATTTTCATCAAAAGATGTCCGCATTTTCTCGATGATTTTTTGGATAGCAGCTTGTAAAGACAAACTCTCTTCTTCAAAATAAAGACGCGCCGCAATAGGCTCAAAATAGGGCAGCAAGAAGAATTGTACATTTCCTATTTCAACAGGTTCAAAAGACTGCTTTAAATCTGTATAGAGATGAAAATCAGTCTGCTCATACCATGGCATACCCGTACTTAAGCGAACAGCCGAATCATGATTGCCAGAAATAGCCAAAACAGGTAACTTTTTTTCTAGATTCATCTCAATAAAAGTTTGATTAAGCAATTCGCACGCTTCTACACTAGGAACACTTCGATCGTACAGATCCCCTGCAATAACAATTGCATCCACCTCTTGTGTAAGTGCAATATCTAAAATCTGATGAATAATCTCTTTTTGATCGGCTAATAAATCGTATCCATGAAGTTTTTTTCCGATATGCCAATCAGCTGTATGTAAAAATCGCACAGTTTTCACCTCTAAAAATGTCTTTCCCATTATTATACCACTTTTTCAGCTCATCTAAAGCCAAAAAAGTACAGCACCCTTATTGCAGCGCTGTACTATTATCTATTTTGCTTCATAATGAAAATTAGGATCAATTTCTTTATCTAACTGGTCAAAAGCAGTTTGTAAACGTTCTTCGACGATCTGCATGCCTGCTTCATCTGTCTTTTTAATGTCCCCTAGTTCAACCGGTTCGCCAAAACGAACTGTCACACGTTTTCTTTTAAATAAGTCTTTTAATGTTAATGGTCCTTGGTAAACACAGGGCACAATTCTCACTTTGGCCATACGACTTATAACCACCGTACCCCCTTTTAATTCTGATGAATGCCTAGTACCACTGGGAAACATCAACAAACTTAAATCCGTATTACGTAATAGTTTTACGGGTGTTTTTATTGTACTAGGACCTGGATTATCCCTTTTAACCGCAAATGCATTCGCATGCACTAAGATAAATCGTAGTATCGGATTTTTAAACAACTCTTCTTTAGCCATAAAAGCAAATTTTTTAGGGCCCGCAGCCACGGCTAAATAAAGCGGCTCCCACCAGGTTCTGTGTGGGGCAACCAAAATATAATTTTCATCTTGTGGCAACAAATTTTTATTTTCATAATGAGCATTTCCATTAACCAAAAATAAAATTCCTTTGACAAGACCACGCATAAATATATAAAACATTAGCTCTTTCCTTCAATATATTCTTTTTTACTTCTAAAAATAGTATGCAAGAAAAAATTTCTTTTGACAAGTTTTTTATTTGAGACTCGTTTTAATTTTTAAGAAAAAAAGATATAATACATAATAGACCAAAAAAGGAGGCTACTAAAACGTGTGTTTAAAAGAAGATGAGCGTATCGACCAACTTTACGCGGACGGCATTAAAATTATTCAAAGTCCCAAAGTCTTTTCTTTTTCCTTAGACGCTGTGTTGTTAGCCAACTTCCCCAAGATCCCCAAAAAAGGAAGGATCGTTGACCTATGCGCTGGAAATGGTGCTGTAGGTTTATTTATCGCTAAAAAAACAAAAAGTAAAATCTATCAAATTGAACTACAAGAAAAGCTAGCAGATATGGCACAAAGAAGCGTTACACTTAATCACTTAGAAAAACAAATCGAGGTTTTTCCACTGGATTTAAAGGATAGCTTAAATAAAATCTCTAGCGATTCTTGTGATTTAGTTCTTTGCAATCCGCCTTATTTTAAAGGATTGCCTACAAATCGTAAAAACCCTAATCCTTATTATGCGATAGCACGTCATGAAACACATACCGATCTAGATGAAGTTTTATTCACTTCGTCCAAATTATTAAAAATGAATGGACACTTTGCCATGGTTCATCGCCCGGATCGTTTTTTAGAAATCATTGACTTAATGAAAAAAAATCGCTTAGCACCTAAACGTATCCAATTCGTCTACCCCAAACCTGGAAAAGATGCTAATATTTTACTGATCGAAGGAATAAAAGATGGAAAATTGGACGGTTTTAAAGTGCTTCCGCCGATGTTTACATATGATTCTGCCGGCAACTATTCTTTAGAAACAAGCAGGTTACTTTATGGACAATAAAAAACAATATTTTTATGTACTACTTTGTAAAGACAATAGTTTTTATGGCGGCTATACAACAGACCTCACGCGACGTTTAAAAGAGCACAATCAAGGAACTGGTGCTAAATACACCCATCCCAAAAGTCGGCGCCCGCTTAGTATTATTCACGCTGAGATCTTTGACACAAGAAGCCAAGCAACACAGGCAGAAGCTTTTTTCAAAAGTTTATCCCGTACGGAAAAAGAGAATTATCTACGTTTACATCAAGATAAAAATGTCTGGCATAAAACGCTCTAAACTGCGTTTTGTGCCAGATATTTTTATTTCAGCATATTAGTAACTTTTTGATTGCCATAGATACTTTTGTTGCCATTAAAGACAAAAGCAACACTGGATACGATAAAGAAATAAGGAAGATTTTCAAAGCCAAATACCTCAGCGCCAATCATTATAGGAGCTAAAAATGTATTTGTAGCACTACCAAAAACACTCGCGTATCCAAGAGCCGCAACTAGAGTGGCTGGTAAAGCAAAGATACTGCTTAAAACCACCCCTAAAGTTGATCCTATAGCAAATAGTGGTGTCACTTCCCCGCCTTGAAACCCTGCAGCTACTGTTAAAATCGTTAAAATTGCTTTAAATAACCAGTCATAAGGTTTAATAGTAGCAGCAGAGAAACTGGCATTGATCAAATTAGTTCCTAAACCAGCATAACGTCCAACAAATAAAAGTAAGAGTAGTACACTTAATAAAATCCCCATGATCCCTACTCTACGTACAGGATTTGGTAACTTTTCAACAAGTAAGACTTTCATTTTATTTAAAGTAGTTGAAAAAGCACCACCACACAGGCCAAAAATAATTCCTAAAATAACCAGCTTAAAGAAAATCCCTGCGTCAATACTTGGTGAATCTTTAATTGCTACGGAAAACTTCTCTAGTCCCAGTCCCTTAGATGTAATATTAGCAGAAAAAGCAGCAAATAAAGTAGGAAGCAAAGCGTCATAACGTAGTGCGCCAACGGTTAGTACTTCCAGTGCAAAAAAGCTAGCAGCAATTGGTGTCTCAAATAAGCCGGCAAAACCAGCTGCCATTCCGATAACGATAAATTGACTAGCATCAACTCGTTTCATAAAAGAATGTGCAACTAATGAAATGCTGGCGCCAACTTGGATAGCAACTCCTTCTCTGCCTGCACTACCACCAAATAAGTGGGTAATCCAAGTTCCTAAAATAACAAATGGCACTAATCTTTTAGGAATATCATCTTCTTCTTGATGACCCGCTTGAAAAATCAGTCCCATACCCTTGGAGCTATTTTTACCATATTTCAAAAAATAATAAGTAAAAAGCATACCTGCTGGCGCTAAAAATGGGATCAGCAGTAGAGAGTGCTGACTACGAAGATCAGTGAGATAAATCAAAATTTGTCCAAAGATAGTATCCACCACTCCTACAATAACACCAATCAACACGCTTAAAATTAACATCAATCCTAGATTCTCTTTTATAAAAGGTAATTTTTTCATAACAACACCTTACTTTTACTTTATTTTAAACACAAAAATGCCTGTTACATAGCAGAAATCATTTAAGCAATACACATTAACTGTACGCTAAATAAACTCTGACATATAACAGGCACCATCAACCATTTTGGGTAATTATAGGGAGTGCCATCCCTTTGTTTTAAATACTAGCACGATTGTCATTTAACTTCAATATAAAGTCCTCTAAAGCATAACAATAGTAGCTAATCTCTTGACTTATCTGGTGCCACGCCTTTGATAATTATATCCGTCCACTCGGCTACATAAGGTTTCATTTTTTCATAAACCTCAGAATTGGACAAGCCTTCTATTAAAGCTTGGAAAAAAGCAATCAGAAATTCATCAGAATATTTTAGATCAACTTTTCCTTCTTTGCGTCCTCTATGAAATAAATCAAGCATTATATCTTGATTTTCTTTAGCAAATTGTCTCATCCAAAAAGAAAAATCATCATCTCTTTTTTCTGTAATATAGTTCATCATTTCTAGATAAAATTGTTGATTGATTTTATTTAAGTGATAAATCTTATTTTGACTTAATATAATCAATGTTTCTTCAAAGGGTCTATCTTGATAGACAATCTCTCTAGCTTCTTCAATTATTTTTTCTATATATCCCTTAAACACCTTTCGAATAAGCGTTTCTTTATTATCAAAATATTTAAATATCGTGCTTTTACTAACGTTAGCATCCTTAGCAATTCTTTCCATCGTAATATGATCTTTGCCTTCATCAGCATTTAGTAAATGAAAGGTCGTTTCTAGAATCTTTTTTTCTTTCTCTTCTCTACGCTTTTCAAAACCATCCAAAATATCACCTACTTTCTTCAGTTTCTTTCTCTTATATTATACATAAAATTAAAAACTATCAACCTTATAATAGATTATTTTTATTGAATTTACAACCGAAACATAATATAATAAATACTATAACCAGGTTTTTAGTATTTATTTCCGCTTAATTTTACTATCGATGTACTCATGTTAACTTTATAGTATTATCTTATAAAAAATATCATTTTATATAAACAACATTTAGTAAGGAGGGGCAGTAAAATGAACGAAGTTATACAGGTCAAAAATTTACAAAAAAGATTTGGTAAGTTTGAAGCGCTAAGCGATGTAACTTTTTCCGCAAAATCGGGTGAAGTCATTGGCTTTATCGGTCCCAACGGCGCAGGAAAATCAACAACTATCCGTATCTTACTGGGTATTATTAAATGCAACGCAGGACAGGCAGAAATTTTTGGCAAGGATGTCTGGAAAGACAGTCTTACGATACACCAACGGATCTCTTATGTACCTGGTGATGTTTCACTTTGGGAAAATTTGACTGGCGGAGAAATTATTGACTTATTTATAAAATTACATGGTAGTGGAAACAAACAGAAACGTGATGAACTAATCCAGCGTTTTGAATTAGATCCGAAGAAAAAAGCTAAGAATTACTCCAAAGGCAATCGTCAAAAAGTTGGATTAATCGCAGCATTGTCTGTTGATTCAGACTTATATATTTTTGACGAACCCACTTCTGGCCTTGATCCATTAATGGGAACGATTTTCCAAGAAGAAGTACAAAAAATTAAAGATGCTGGTAAAACCATTCTACTATCATCTCATATTTTAAGTGAAGTCGAACACTTAGCCGATAAAATTGTCATTATTCGCCAAGGTGAAATTGTTGAATCAGGGTCTCTTGAAGAAATGCGTCATTTAACTCGTCCAACAATTACCCTAGTGACTGAACAAGATGTATCGCAGATGGCAAAAGCTAATGGTGTTCACAACTTTCAACAAAACGGCAATCAAGCCGTATTTTCTGCTGAGAATAAATATTTAAATGATATTTTGTTTCAAGCAAGTAAACTGGGCGTTAAAAAATTTGAGTCAACGCCTCCTACACTTGAAGATTTATTTATGCGCCATTATAAAGGGTAATCTCTAAAGGAGGGAAATACGGTGAAGGAAAAATTTAGTGCTACATTTACATTACTGCTTCAATATTTTAAAAGAGATTGGCAAAAAATCATTCTTTGGATTCTAGGCGTTGGCTTATTTTCTGCGGTTTTTGTCCCCGCTTTTGAAGAAATGGCTAAAGGACAAGGCCTACAAGGAATGTATGAAACATTGCAAAACCCTGCAATGATATCAATGGTAGGACCTACATCAGTTAATTCAGCGCAAGATTATACTCTAGGAGCAATGTATGTTAACGAAATGTTGTTATTTTGCGCTTTATTTTCTATGATTATTACGATTTTGCATGTAATAAGCCATACTCGCAAAGAAGAGGATCTCGGGCTCACTGAATTGCTACGTTCCTTTCAAGTCGGACGTCAAGCCAATTCCCTAGCAACTATTATAGAAATAGTACTTATCAATGGGGTATTAATGCTATTTATTAGCGGTGTAATGCTTAGTTTTAATGTGGACTCTATTTCGAATGAAGGAATTTTTATATTCGGAGCTTCTATCGCTATGGCTGGTATTTTAGGAGGTGCTGTGGCACTAATAATGGCCCAACTATTACCCAATTCTTCAGGAGCAATTGGTACTTCTTTAGGTATTATAGGGCTTTTATATATTATTCGTGCAGGAACAGACGTTTCAAATGCTGATCTTTCTTTATTTAATCCACTAAGCTGGACTTATTTGACCTACCCTTTTACTGAAAATAATTGGTCTTTTATTATCTATTCAGTACTTTTTAGTTTTGTTGCTGTTATCATCGCTTTTATTCTTGAAGGAAAACGTGACATGGATCGAGGATATCTCCCAGAAAAAGAAGGGCGTACTCATGCTAAGAAATCTTTATTGTCCGTACATGGTTTATTCAGCAAAATAAATAAAGGTATGATTATCTCTTGGCTGATAGCCTTTGTTGTGATGGGTATTGCTTATGGTTCTATATACGGGGATATGAATAGTTTTATCGAAAGTAATCAATTAATACAACAAATGTTTACAGCTTCTAATACGACACTGGAAGAATCCTTTACCAGCACTATTATGCTGATTATGATTTTTTTAGTTGCAATTTTACCTATCAGTATTGTAAATAAGTTATTTACAGTAGAAAAAAGAGAGTATCTAAGTCAGCTTTTTTCTACTAAAGTATCACGCGCACAGTTTTATTGGACAACTATTATTTTAGCTATTTTTTCAAGCCTTCTAGGGATTTTATTAGCAGCCGGGGGACTCGGAAGCACTGCCATTATTTCAATGAACAATGATAGCACAATGGACCTAGCCGATTTTCTTGCTTCAGGCTTTAATTTTTTACCAGTTACTTTATTTTACACTGGCTTTGCCAGCCTACTCCTTGGCTGGTTCCCTAAATGGGGAAAAGTAGTCTATATCTATCTTGGATATTCCTTTATATTGAGCTATTTTGGAAATATTGTTGATTTACCTGACTGGTTTTTTAATACTTCTGTTGAAAATTGGTTAGCTCATCTGCCAACAGATAGCTTTAATCTTAACGCATTTCTTACCATTAGCTTTATTAGCCTTCTTCTAATGCTTTTAGGTTTTCTAGGATATAAGCGTCGAGACTTAGTTGCAGGAACATGATACAAGCTCAAATAAAAAGGTTTCTGTGTGTTCAAAATTGATCACACAGAAACCTTTTTTAATGCTTTTAATTTAAAAACGTGCATTGCAATATCTACTTTATTTCCCAGCGCGTTTCACATAGGCGCCTTCTTGCGTATTGATTTCTAACATTTCGCCTTCTCCGACAAAATCTGGTACGTTCACGACTAAACCTGTTTCTAAAGTTGCAGGTTTACCTGAACCTGTGACAGTAGCACCTTTAATAGAAGGTTGAGTTTCTGTTACCCGCAATTCAACCGTTGTAGGTAGTTGGATCCCAATAACTTCACTGCCATAAAATTGGATTTTTACTTCCATGTTTTCAATCAAATACTTCATTTCGTCTGCAATATTTTCGGTCGGGATTTCGTATTGTTCATAAGATTCCATATCCATAAAATAAGCCATTTGATCCATAGCATACAAGAACTGTACAGTTCTTGTTTCAATAATTGCCTGGTCAAATTTATCCTCTGGACGAAAAGTTGTATCATAAGTCGTGCCAGAACGTACATCTCTTAATTTCATACGCATAACTGTATTGCCTTTGCCTGGTTTATGATGACTAGCTTCTAGCACTTTAATTAAAGAGCCATCTTTTTGTACAAAAGTCATCCCAGCTTTTAAATCACTTGCTGCAATCATTATTCATTCTCCTTTACTCGTAAGAATTGTCCTTTACTATACTAACACAAATAACAAACAATAAGCTAGTTATAGACGTAGTTTACTCACGGGCCTTGTCTTTTTCATCGTCTTGCATTAATTTCTCATTGTAAAAATCTGATTTTTTCATCAGCTCATTTTGGAATGGCTCATAACCAAATTGTTCAATAAGTGTAGGCTGATCAGAAAAAAGATTAACACCTAAGCCTAATCTATCGCCAGGTACTTCCACGCCTAAAGCAGATAATGTCGTAGGGAACATATCCACTGCACTAAATTCCCGATTTTTATTACGCACCTTTTGTTTATTGGTGTTTAAAAACAAATTGAATACAGAACGTTGATAATCTGGATCAACAGAATCAAAGAAATCACTATCCATAGTTAAATGATCCCCTACTAAAACAACCGTTGTATCTTCATAAAAAGGTTGCTCTTTCATCCACTCTAGTAATTGTGCAATCTGTCTGTCTGAGTCATGGATTACGTTACTATATTGGTCTCCAAATAAATCTGGTGTGTCTTCTGTTGCATAGCCATCTTCAAAATGCGTATCTACAGTCAACATCGTTAAGTTAAAAGGCGCATCTTCTTGAGAAAGTTCATTTAATGTTTCTTTGGCATAATCGACCAACTTACGGTCTTCATAACCCCACCATTCATAATAATCTTCTGGCAGGCGACCTGTGTCTACAGCCCAATGATAATCTCGGATGTCATAGCCGCCATGCTGAGTAAAATATTTATCCCTACCCGCAAATTCAGCTTCAGAGCCCATCAATAGTGCTTGATTATAACCTTGTTCATCCAGGATTTCTCCTAAAGCATATGCTCCTGGGAAATATTCCGCACTATTTTCTTCTGAACTTTCCGAACTATTTAAACTCGTTGATGGGCGTAGCGGCAGTCCTGAAGTCTGAGCCACCATAGAACTAGCCGTTTGATTTGCACCGGGAATTTGTAACATCCCACCTAGTTTATTCGAATTAGAAAAATTGATTCCCTCATTCTGTGCTAAATCAGCAAAATTCGGTAATAGGTTATGTTCTTGGATGCCACCTAGCTCTTTAGAAAAATAGCTACTTTCCATAGATTCTAAGAAAATATAAACTAAATTTCGTTTTTTCTTAGGAAATTTCAAATCCACTTCTTGCGGATTCATGTAATGTTCATCATAAATACTCGTATTTTCAAAATAAAATGCTCTGATGTCAGCGTAACCTATCTCTTTTCCGCCTAAAAATATTCCAAAAACCAAACCGATCAAACCAAAAATAATCACTTTTTTTGTCTTAAAATGGGGCTGTCTTTGTAGATAAATGGAGCCAAATTTAAAAGAACATGTAGTTGCAAAATAAAGCAGTGTTGCTAGAGAAACTGTAATTAAAAGTGCTTCAAGTAACGGATCAATCATATAGTTAATAATTTGCCCGGGGTCACTTCCTCTTATAGGCTGTGACATGGTAAATAAAATCTGATCAAGACTTGTATTATCAATACCTTTCATCGCATACCGGCTACTGGAATAAGCAAGAAAACCAGCAAAAATAAGTAGGATCGCTAGAGCATAAATCAACCAATTTTTTCTTGAATAACTATACACTTTTTTTAAGTACCCTGATTGAAATAACTTCCAAAAAAGAAGCGTTAAACTAGCTGTAATAAGAGCTGTCAATAAGCTGATCCAACCACTTTTTTCATCATTAAAACGCAATAAAAAGTAGGACTGCCAATTAGAAAGATCTATTTTTTGTTGATTATATAAAAATATTGTTATCCCTAAATATAAAAAACTTGTATAATAAAGTGTTAACCTACGGCCTAAACTTTTTTTAGGCGTCTGATGACAAATTAAAAATACAAGTATAAGAAATATGAAAAGCACGCGTAATATCCCCTATCCATCTACCTCATATTTTGAATATTATAACATAATTTACCATACAAGGTATGAAAGAACAGTGAATCTTAAATGTAAATAAAGTTTAAGCCGTAAAAATTTTTCTTATTAAACTACTAACTCCGTCCTTACTGCATAAGTAAATCTAACAACGCTTGATTAGAAAAATTAAAGATATATTCAGAGACATCTACATCTTTTAAAGCATCTTTGATCGTTTCATATTTATAGGTGATCCCCTGTAGTATTGCTTCTAAACCTTCAATATCTTTTGTACCAAAAAAATCACCAAAAAATTGAATCGCTGATATTTTACCTTTTTCAGTCGATAAATGAACATCGACAATACCAACGTCTGCCATCCGTGTTCGTTGGTTAAACTCAAAATTAGGCGCTTCGCCATAAACCCAATCATCGTTGGCATAACGTTCATCTACTAATTTTTGGATTCCTTGACGATCTTCATCTGTTAACTCTAATTTCTTATCTGAAATTTCGTTTAATGAGTTCACTTGATAAATATGACAGATTAGTTCATCACGAAAGGCTTCAATCGTGGAAGTTTGAAATTGCGGAGCTAAATAAGGTTTGACATTGGTTACGCTTTTAGGAACAGACTGTGTTGCTTTTGAAGCAATCTTTTCTTTAGAAACCGTTAATACTTTATCTAAAACCGTTAAATCAACATCATACATCAAAGTCCCATGCGAATAAGTTCTTCCTTTTTTAGTATACATTGCGTTGCCAGAAAACTTCTTATCTCCCATGTACAGATCGTTGCGTCCTCCAGATGTTGCTTCTTTGGCTCCCATACTACGTAAAGCCTCTAAAATTGGTGTCGTTACACCTCGGTAATCTCCAAAAGTTGTGTCTCCTTTTTTAGTCACAAAACTAAAACTAATATTTCCTAGATCGTCATAAACAGCACCACCACCCGAAACTCGACGCGTCAATACAATCTGATGTTGGCGTAAATAATTTAAATCGATTTCTTCATAAGCATTTTGATTACGTCCAATAATAATACATGGATTTTGTATATATAACAGTAACAAAGGTTCTGTTACATCCGCTGTATCCATTAAGTATTCTTCTGTTGCTAAATTACGTCGAATATCGTTACTTTCCATTACATGATATCGCATGATCATCCGCCTCTTCCTTTTATACTTTTTAAAATTGTACCTCATTTTCTCTTTTGTCTTCAGTTTTAGCAAGTAAAGCGTTTAAAAATCTGTACTTATTTTATTATATTACTGTAATACAATAAAAGTAAATAGTCTAAACTACATCCCCGATTTTTTCTCCATACAAAAAAAGAGGCAAAATCCATTTATTAACGGATTTTGTCTCCTTGCACTTCTTTTTTACCAATCATAATCATAATTAAAAAGAGAACTTCGATCAAAATAAAAAAGAAGAAAAAGCAATGCATAAAATATTGTTCCGGTAGCACATTGATAATCGGATCCGTTACCGGATCAAACATCCAATCATCATTTGTAAAAAATATCTGGTGAAACATAATGAAAAATCGATCAAAACCAATGACTAGCAAAGATAAAAAAACGACTGGCGCTGCCATGCCCCATTGAAATGGACGAATTAAACGCCAAAAACGTTTCTTTTTTCGCAAGTGAAAAAAACAGAGGACACTAGGGATAAGGGTTACTAAAAAAACGCCATAATCAAAGAGAAACAGTTTTTTCACATCATAAAAGTGGGCTTTGCCACCTGCAGACATTGTAAAGTCCGGTAGATTTAGCTCTGTCACCCAGGGACGATTTAAAAAAGCGATCAGTTGATCATAATTTTCCAGTAATCTTTCCTTACTTAAATTCACAAAATCTAAAATATTTAAATAATCGATATCTATTACATAAATAAAACGTGCATTGATCGTCAAAGCCACCGCAAAACTTATAAGTGTCAAAAATAAAGAGCCCATACCTAAACGTTCAAGCCAAATTTGTGATTTTTTCATTGTTCAAATTCCCACTCATCTAAATTATTTATCACGTAGGTTGGAGCAACTGCTAATGAAGGCACAGCACTTTTGGGTGTAAAACCCGAAAGAACTAATAATGTATCGATATCATTATTGATGCCTGAACGTATGTCTGTTTCATAGTTATCTCCTACCATAAGAACCTCATCTTTAGTTAAACCAATACGATTTAAAGCTTTTTCCATAATAACAGCTTCTGGCTTTCCCACATAAACTGCTTTTGTTTGCGTTGCTGTTTCTAACAAGCTTATCAATGCCCCGGCACCGGGTACTAAACCACGCTCTGTGGGCAAATTTTTATCAGAATTTGTGCCGATAAAGCGGGCACCTTTTTGGATAGCTAAGGTAGCGATAGTAAATTTTTCATAGGTTACTTCTGAATCAAGACCAACTACAACATAATCAGGGTTTTCTTCCTCCCAAATAAAACCAGCCTCTAAAATCAAGTCAATAAGCCCAGCTTCACCAATCACATAAACCTTACGCCCTTTTGCGTCATCTCTCATATAATCAATAGTGGCTAAACTAGCTGTGTAAACAAGATCTTTTTCTACATGAATGTCAAATTCATTTGCTAAACGCTTTTGGACTGTAGCGGGACTTTTGGTTGTATTATTCGTTACAAAAAGAAAAGGAATCTTTTTTTCTTGTAGAGATTCAACAAAACGTTTGCCGGCTGGTATTGGTTCTGAACCTAAGTAGATTGTGCCGTCCAGATCGATTAAATATCCTTTGTATGCCATCTTCATTGGTCCTCTTTCTTTCGAATAACGAATTCTTTTGTTTCTTTTTGTGTAACCATTTTCGCATCAGAGCGTTTTTCTTTTGACTGTTTTTTCTTAATAACAGGTTTACTTGTCGTCTTTTTTTCTACTTTTGTCTTTTTCTCAGCTACATGCGCCTGCTTGCTTTTCTTGTTATGAGTTTTCTTATGTCGACGATTGGACTTTGTCTTTGTATTAGGTCGATCAATGCATTCAATAACAAAATAGGCACAACCAAAATTACAATATTCATATAGATAATCTTCTAACATATTGATTTTTTGGTCTGGAGTAGATTTACGATTCTTCGTGTAAAAAAAACCTTTTAGGCGTAACTGTTCGTAGCCCCAATCTCCTACAATATAATCATATTTTGCTAAGATATCTGTATATCTTTCCCCAAATTTACTCGCATCAAAACCTTCACGATAGTTGGCCACTAACTTATAACGACGATTATCAATGATAAATTCTGATTCACTTATTGGAAGAACTTCTCTGCCTTTTTGTGGTTTTTCTTTTTCGTCATCTTCTACAATTTCTGATAAAACCGCTGTGACTTCTTCTGTTATATTCTCTTTTTCTTTGGTCATTTTTTCACCGCCTAAGCTATATTATACCTGGTTTTTTGATGAAAGTGGATATTTTTGCGCGAGATAATTGCCTAGTACTGTACGAATAAACTCGGGGAAAAGAAATTCCACCTCAGCTGCAATTTCAATCGTAGGGAAAAAAGGAATAAACATGAAATGGTCCACTGTTGTGAAACTATAGGACTTTTCTGGATCAATATCTTGATTCATCCACCTTACAGAATGATTCATACTATCATATTGGATTCCTGAATAAACGATCTGACCAAACACTTTACCGCGAAATCCCATCCCCCGAATAGGAAAATTACGTAAAAAATGTCGATTTTTTTCCATTTCCAAAACCATCCGAATAAGATCAGAACCTTTTAAAGTAACGCGGATCATATGCATAGGATGAGGTAAAATCTTATGCAAATCATCTTGATTAATAATTCCAGCTGATAGATCATCTAAAAAAAGACCCGTGTTTAAAATAGCTACTTCCGTATTTCCTCTTTTTTTCACCGCTTGTAAAGCCTCATCAATTAAAGAATGCTCTTGATTTTCCACGCTCAGTTTATATGGGAGCCAGGCCACTTTCTTTTCTTGTAATAATTTTTTTCCTTCATTATTATAATTGAAAATTTCCTCTTCATCTTCAGGATAAGATAACATTTCTTCGGTTGCAAATGTATTTGCCCGTGATTTATCTATCTGATGATTTTCATTTAAGAAAAGGCTCACCTCGCCAACATATTGGCCAAACCTACCAGCTGCCGCCAGTAAAGTATCGCCCACTTTTTTTCCATTAACAAATAAGTGATGTGTATGAGATCCTATGATGACATCAATAGCTGGCAACTCTTTAGCGATCAATTGATCGTCGTTAACACCTAAATGACTTAACAATACTAAAACATCAACTTTTTCCTGTAAAAATTGGACAATATTAGGCAAAATATCCGACCAATTACGTACATCCCAACCATTTTGCGTATAAGTTAAAGAAAAGGGTGCAGTCGCCCCAATTAGACCAACTTTTGTCCCCATTTTCGTTGTTATAACCTTAAATTCACTCGCCCAATCCGGCAGCTGCAATGTACTTTTATCAAAAAGATTATCTAAAATCACAGGAAAGTCCGCTTCGCTATATAAATCATTTAATTCACTCTTCGCATTTCCTATTCCTTCGTTATTGCCAATCGTAGCTGCATCATAATGCGCTTGATTCATCAAAGCAACATTTGCTTTTCCATTTGTTGCTTCTGTTAAAGGATGCCAACGATCACAGAAGTCTCCTAAATCAACAGTAATCGCTGTTTCTTCTTTCTCTACTTTTTGACGTTCCTGAAGGAAGCGACGAATTTTTGGCCAATTTTCAAGATGAGAATGTAAATCATTGGTATGTAATATTCGTATTTTTTCCATGATCTCCCTCGTGTTCTAATTAGTGACAATTTAAATTAATCATCTATTTTTTTGGATTATACAAAAAAACAGGCAGCAAAAATGCTCCTGGTTTTGTTTTGATAACTTCATTAAAAATCGGGAAAACAGGATTTGAACCTGCGACCCCTTACTCCCGAAGCAAGTGCTCTACCAAACTGAGCTATTTCCCGCAAAATATTGATTCACAGCTTTATTAACAAGCTGCTAGCAAAAATTTTCAAAGCAAAATCGATAGCACTAAATAACCTAGGAAATGTCCTAGGTTTCTTTTTTATATTCGGCTGTGTATCTTTTTAAACATTAATCAGACACATGAGAACCGCTGCTTAGTGCTGCTTCCTTCCAGATCTGACACCCTTCACAACGTTCCCATTGTCCTAGCCTTTCGGCACTAACATTATATCGTATTTTTCTTGATGTGACTAGTCCTTTTCTAACATTTCTTTCTTCTTTTGTTTTTTGGCGCGTATATCTTTGAAAAAATCTTTTAATAAAGATGCACAGGGATCCATTAAAACTCCTGATTCCACATAGCACCAATGATTAAAACGTGTGTCCTCTAATAAATTAATTAAACTGCCACAAGCACCTGCTTTAGGATCAGAAGCGCCAAAATAAATTTCTTCAATTCGTGACTGTAAAATAGCACCTGCGCACATAGGACAAGGTTCTAAGGTCACAAATAACTGCGCTTTTTCCAAACGCCAACTATCGATGGTACTGCAAGCTTCTTCAATAGCAGTGACTTCCGCGTGACTTAATGCATTTTGACTTGTCTCACGTGTATTATGTCCACGTCCGATAATCTCATCATTTAAAACAACGATCGCACCGATTGGTACTTCAGCCAGAGCTAGAGCTTTGTGTGCTTCTTTAATGGCTTCATTCATAAAAAAATGCTTTTTTTCTTGTGTTAGAAAAGATTCTTTCAACGAGTTTTCCCTCCAAGTTAAATAAAAAATCTGAGCAAATAATCCATTTACTCAGAAGTTTATAATTAACAATTATGTTCGATTAAATCGGCAATTTTATCTTTTACATTTTCAGTAGCATTTTTTACGTTGTCACCATACTCTGCAACCTTATCACGTTTGCTACTAACTTTTTGTGCTACCTTCATGAAGGACTCAATATCTTTGTCCTCTAAATTATCAACAAATTTTAATAAAGTTTCATTACCTCTAAATTTGTCTTCTACAAAACGCTCAGCCTTTTTACGATTTGCAATATGACGAACTTTAGTAATCACTTTATCTGATACAAATACTGTTGAAGCAATACCAGCCGCAGCTGTTATACTTAAACCTAATGCTAATTTAGTTGTTACTTTCATATTGTTCATCTCCTTTTTCATTATCCTACAATCCTATAATAACATGATAAAACAAATAAAAACACTCTAAAAAGGGAATTTTTCTAGCGTCTACGGCCGCCGCCAAATAACAGAAATAGACGTAGTAATTGCAATAACACACTAACGGCAGCTGCAACATAGGTTAAAGCAGCAGCAGTTAATACTTTTCGTGCCTGTGGTACTTCTTCATTTGTTAGTAAACCGCCCTCTGATAAAATCTGCAAGGCTCTTCTTGAAGCATTAAATTCCACCGGCAAAGTGACTAGTTGGAAAATAAAAGCTAAAGAAAAGGCCAACAAGCCAATATTAATAATCATTTGTCCACTTGATCCACTAATCAAAATCCCTACAATTAATAAAGGGATGGATAAATTGGTTCCAAAATTGGCGATCGGAACAATCGCTGTTCTTAATCGTAAAGGAAAATATCCCTGTGCATCTTGGACAGCATGCCCGCACTCATGGGCGGCAACACCTATTGCTGCTACAGAAGTTGATTGCGCAGTTGCCTGTGACAAACTCAATGTTTTATTACCTGAATTATAGTTATCAGTCAAATTCCCCGAAATTTGCTGTACACCTACATCATCGATATTTTGATTGCGTAGAATATAACGAGCAGCATCGGTACCAGTTACTTGATGCTTACTATTTACCGCGTCATAACGTTCAAAGGTCCGATTGACATATGATGAAGCGATCATCGAAATGATCATACCTATGATGACCAGAATAAAAGTTGGATCAAAGAAAAATCCCATCGGAAACATTACTTATTCTCTCCTTGTTTTCTCATTTCTTTTTATTATACACTCAGGGATTGAATTTTTTATGAAGAAATACCTGTTATTTTTATTAAATCACAAGATCCTCATCGCAAATGTAACCTTTAGTGACAATATTAGTATCTCCAATCAGATAAAAATGTTGATTATTTTCTTCTACTTCAAGGGCACCACCTAAAACACGAAGTGTAATGAAATCATCTTTTATCAATTGCTTTTTTTTCAATACATAAGCGGTAGAAACTGCCCCCGTGCCACAGGCTAAAGTAAAATCTTCTACACCTCTTTCAAAGGTACGTAAAATGACTTCATTATTTTCATCAAATGCATAAAAGTTTACATTAGCGCCCTTATCTAATGCGTCCCAAGAACGTAATCGTTTAGCTAAAGGTTTAATATCTGCTAAGGAAACTTCTTTTAATTTAGGATAATTGATCACCAGATGTGGCACGCCCGGATCACCTAATTCAACATAGTCCAATAAAAAGTCTGTCTCAGGAAATGACAAATCAAAACTTTCGACAGAAGGTTCATTGATTTGCACTCTATATTGTCGTTTATCCAAACGCCAGCAATCGACATTACCAGCTTTTGTCTCAATAGTCATCTGTTTTTTTGCAATACCTGTCTCATAAGCAAAGCGCGCAATACAACGTACACCATTGCCACACATTTCTGCTTCTGTACCATCCGCATTATAAAACTTCATCCGAAAATCAGCATTAGCTTGTGGAAAATCAAGTGCCATTAAAGCATCGCTGCCTACTGAAAAACGCTGACGACATACTTGCTTGGTCAAAGATACCAGTTGTTCATCTGATAACCTTAGTTTCATATTATTTATAACAATAAAATCATTTGCAGCTCCCTGCATTTTATAAAAAGGAATTTCCATAAAATCACCTCATTTCAAAGAATCGGGTATGCGTTCATTCTGAATGATTTGCGCATACGTTTGTCGTTTTACAATTGTTTCAGCATGTCCTTTATTGACCAGAACCACAGCTGGTATTGCAAGCTTATTATAATTATTAGCCATAGCATATCCATAAGCACCTGTAGTAAATGTCGCAAAAATGTCGCCTGGTGTAATCGTCGGCACCTCTATGTCTTCAATTAAGATATCCGTACTTTCACACGCTTTTCCTGAAATCGTGACTGTTTCTTCTGGTCTTTGAGATGCTTTATTGGCTAACATTCCTGTATAACTTGCCTGATATAGACCAGGACGGATATTATCTGTCATTCCTCCATCAATAGCAGCATATTTTCGGATATGAGGCAAGTTTTTTATATTACCTATCGTATGCAGTGAGATCCCTGCTTCAGCTACAATACTACGACCAGGTTCTATAGCAATTGTCGGACGTTTTAGGTCATTTTTATGACAAAAATCTTCTGTCAGCTTCATTAGCGGATCAAGAAAATAAGCATAGGATTGCCTTTTATCCTCTTGTGTATAACGTACGCCAAATCCACCGCCGTAGTTAAGCTCCTTTATTTCATAGTCAAAAGTTTCTTTAATCATTAAAAGCAATTGTAAAGCAACTTCTGCAGCTTTTAAATGGGTAGAATTATCAAAAAGTTGACTACCTATATGAAAATGAATGCCATAAAAATTAATTTCAGGACTTTTGATAGCTTGTTGTAAAATCGGCAACAGTAAATCTTTATCTAAAGGCAAACCAAATTTTGAATCCTTTTGTCCAGTGGAAATAAACTGGTGGGTCTTTACATCCACTTCCGGTGTAATTCGAAATAAAATATTCGCTTTTTTTTCTTTCTTACGACAAATGTTAATAATATGATCTAGTTCTTGACTACCATCAACAATAATACGACCCACTTCATAGTCGATCGCCTGCTCTAATTCTTCGTCAGATTTATTATTCCCATTGAACTCTATACGATCAGCGGGAAACTCAGCACAAATTGCTGTGTATAATTCACCTCCACTAACGACATCAATGCCTAAACCTTCTTTTTCGATAATTTTCAACATCGCTAAATGATTAAAAGCTTTTGATGCATAAGCGACATGGACGTTATCGTATTTTTTTATAAATTGTTCCTGTAAAGCGCGACATTCATTTTCAATCGCTGTTTGTGAGATAACATATAAAGGGGTACCGAATTTTTTTGCTAGCTCAACAGTGTCACAACCATCCCAATACAAGTGGTTATTTTTAATTTCTTTAATCATCTGCCGCCTCCTTAGTATTTAATTTTTCAATCAATTGTACGTAACAGTGAATAGCACGTAATAAATTCTTCTCTTCAAATTGCATTTTTTCACTGTGTAGGGGATAAACATAACCCTTATCCTCATTACGAGTCCCTACAAAAAAGAAGAGGCCAGGGATAACTTGCTGATACATTGAAAAATCTTCTGCCAACATATAAGGCTGACATTCAAAATAATCGTCTCCAGCTACTTTTTCCAAGGCTTTTACCATCTCAGGGTCATTGTCTACCACCCGATACATATGGTTAAAATAAACTTCTGCATGACAACCATAACCTTGGGCAATAAATTCAGCGGTTTCTTTTACACGTTGTGTCATTATATCATAAGCTTCGTCGCTAAATGCACGCATTGTCCCTTCTATTCTTACCTGTCCAGCAATGATATTCATCGCCTGTCCGCCAGTAATTTCACCAAAAGTTAATACCCCTGTATCTAGCGGACTGATATTACGAGAAATAATGCTATGCAGTCCTTGAATAATCGCTGAAGCAGCTAGTATCGCGTCATGGCCTTGTTGAGGCTGAGCGCCGTGTGCACTTTTACCATTAACTTTAATCGTTACTTCTCCATTTCTTGCCATCATTGCATGAGGGCGACAAGCAATCCTTCCTTCCGGAAATTCAGGAAAAAGATGAATGCCTATGATTTGGTCAATACCAAATTTTTCAATCAATCCTTCATCGAGAAGTAATTGAGCGCCCCCTGGCCCTTCTTCAGCCGGTTGAAAAATTAAAACAATCGTTCCTTGAATTATTTCTGGATGTTGGCTTAAATACTGAGCAAAGCCTAGCATGGTCGCCGCATGACCGTCATGTCCACAAGCATGCATTTTCCCTTCTATCCTTGAAGCAAAAGAGGCGCCAGTTTCTTCAGTTACTGGTAAAGCATCGATATCCGAACGAAAAGCTAAAGTTTTTCCCGGCTTTTCTCCATGAAAAACCGCAACTGTTGCCGTTGTCAGCATAGTATATATATTCTTAATACCAAATGACTGTAATGTTTCTCGAATGAATTCTGCTGTTTGCTTTTCTTCTAAACCTAACTCAGGAATTTGATGAAGATGACGCCGATAGCTTGTTACATCATCTAATAAATTTTGAATATCTTCTTTTATCTGCATAAAAAACCACTTTCTATTAAAAGTTGTTATCGTTTCACTGAAATCATTGAATTTTGTCCTTATTATATTATATAATTTCAATTAATCAATAGTGAAAAAGTTTAAACAATTTTGAATTTTCATTTATTGAATTACTTGAAGGGAAGTGACGTCATTGTCAGTATTTACAGGTTCCGGTGTTGCATTAGTCACGCCTATGAAAAAAGACGGCTCAGTCGATTACCAAAAATTAGACGAGCTAGTCGAATGGCAAGTCAACGAGGGAATTAATGCCATCGTCGCTTGTGGAACAACAGGTGAAGCTTCTACATTAGACGATGAAGAACATATCTCAGTCATCGAGGCTGTTGTTAACAAGGTTAATAAAAGAGTTCCTGTTGTCGCTGGAACAGGTTCAAATAACACGCAACATGGAATTCATTTGGCAAAAGAAGCAGAACGTGTAGGAGCTGATGCACTACTAGTCGTGACTCCTTATTACAATAAAGCAACGAAAAAAAGCATTATCGCTCATTACAAAGCAATTTGTGACACTATTGAACTACCTGTTATTTTATACTCCGTGGCTTCTCGTACTGGAATGAATTTAGACTACAAAACAGTAAAAGAACTAAAACAAATTCCAAATATTGTAGGGATTAAAGAAGCCAGTGCGGATATTGCCCAAATTGTTGAAATAGCACAATTAGTGGATGAAAATTTTGCCCTTTATTCAGGAAATGATGATCAAGTATTACCTCTTTTAGCGGTAGGAGGATCAGGAGTAATCTCCACTATTTCCAACATATTACCTAAAGAAACAGCCACAATGGTCCATAACTTCTTAGGGGGGAATATTGCACAAGCTCGTGCTACCCAATTAAAGCAACTTCCTTTAATTCAAGCTGTTTTTTCAGAAGTCAACCCTGTGCCAATCAAAGCAGCAGTTTCGCTTTTAGGAAAATGCGAATTAAGTTATCGTTTACCTCTAGCTGAACCTGAAGAAGAAACCTTAGCTAGTTTAAAAACTCAAATGACAAAATATGGTCTTTTATAAGGGGGGATACTTAATGCTTAATATTATTTTAAATGGTTGCTTTGGCCGTATGGGAGAAGAGTTACAAAACGAAATAAAAAAGCGTGAAGATTTAAGTGTTGTTGCAGGGATCGATAGAAATCAACAAAAAGTAGATTTTCCAGTGTATCAAACACTGGCAGATGTTAAAGAAACAGCAGATTTTGTCATCGACTTTTCTCATGAAAGTAGTGTCTCTAAACTGATTGAACAATGTGTACAAAAAAACCTCCCTGTTGTTATAGCAACGACCGGTCTTTCAGAAAATACCCAACAAAAAATGAAAGAAGCAAGTCATACCATCCCAATTTTTTATTCTGCAAATATGTCTTTAGGGATCAATGTATTAATTGAAGCTTTGCAGAAAATAACGCCAGCTTTAGAAGATGATTTCAATATTGAAATTGTCGAAAAGCATCACAATCAAAAAAAAGATGCCCCCAGCGGAACAGCTTTATTGCTTGCTGATAGCATCAACGATGCTTCTCAAACGAAAAAGGACTATGTATTCGGACGAAGTGGCAAAGAAAATTCCAACCCTATAGATGAAATGGGAATTCATGCAGTACGGGGAGGTACGATTCCAGGAGAACATACTGTCATTTACGCCGGAAATGACGAAGTGATCGAATTTAAACATACTGCTTTGTCTCGCCGTATCTTTGCTAATGGTGCATTAAAAGCTGGTCTATTTTTGCAAGACCAAGATCCAGGAATGTATTCTATGAGTGACTTATTAAAATAAAGAGGTGATGAAATGTCAGAATTACGTTTTACAGATGCTTATGAAATTGCAAACTTTATTAAAGAAGCTGAAAAAGAAACACCTGTTAAAGCCTATATCAATGGCGATGTCTCACAAATGTCAGCCGATAACGTTAAAACTTTTGGCAACCTTGTGATCGGTAACGCTGATGATATTCAACAGTTTTTGTCTGATAATAAGGAATTAATCAACGATTACTATCTTGAAAACGATCGTAGAAAATCGGCTGTGCCCATGCTGGATTTTACTACTGTCGATGCTCGAATTGAACCTGGCGCAATGATACGCGACCAAGTAATCATCGAAAAAAATGCAGTGGTAATGATGGGAGCAATCATTAATATCGGCGCTGTTGTCGGTGAAGAAACCATGATCGACATGGGGGCTGTTTTAGGAGCACGAGCAACTGTTGGTAAACGTGCGCATGTTGGTGCAGGTGCTGTTTTAGCAGGCGTACTTGAGCCACCTTCTGCTGATCCTGTTGTGATTGAAGACAATGTCGTCATTGGCGCAAATGCTGTTGTGTTAGAAGGAGTGCGTGTAGGCCAAGATGCTATTGTAGCTGCAGGCTCAGTCGTAACCAAAGATGTAAAGCCGGGAAGTGTTGTAGGTGGCACACCAGCAAAAATCTTGAAAACAAAAGATGACCAAACAAGTTCAAAAACACAACTTTTAGACGAATTACGTAAATAAAAAAAGACGGAAAAGCTTTCAGCATAAGCTTTTCCGTCTTTTTTATGCATTTGTACTTTTTTGTCTAAGGTGCAAAAAGAGCACGATTAAAGC
>FLSG01585663.1_pt1 | contig 72993 bp, 71 predicted proteins | sample 1550511 | NCBI WGS metagenome assembly FLSG01 (sample SAMEA4031768, study PRJEB14383) | metagenome | biome: human; feature: oral; material: saliva | place: Philippines | collected 2014
TGAAATTCTAAAATAACTACTATAAATTATAAATACTACTTATTTACCCCCCTTTTTCTGATAAATAAGTAGTACTTGTTTATTATTTTTAACTAAAAACGTTTAATATAAAAAAACTCAGTCACAAACTAATCTTCTAAGATATCTTTCCACTGACAACGCAATATAAAAGCTTTTCTATTTATTTCCAATTTTTCCAACAGCAAATTCGAAATAATTTTTGTATCGTTGTATTTCGTTATTATCTTTTTTGCTACTAAAAAATTCAATTGTTCCTTTAGACTTACTGTTAGTTAATGTGTTTTTATCTTTTAGTTGTTGTTCTAATTGTTTAGCTACGCCGGTAAAGCCAGTAAAAAAGTTGATATCTTTATCGAAGAGATTCTGTATTCTATCTTTAACAAAAGGATAATGTGTACAGCCCAAAACGATTGAATCAATAGGATCATTTAAGAAAGGTTTTAATAACTTTTCTAGTAGATAATCGATTGCGTCAGTATTATCAATCCCTCGATCGATTAAATCAGCTAAGCCAGGACACGCTAATAAATGGATGTCGGTATTTGAAGAATATTGACTTAAAAGCTTATTAAATTTCTCTAGTTCTAGAGTTAGCTTCGTGCCCATGACTAAAATACTTTGACTTCCAGAATCAACTGCTGCTTTTAACGCAGGTTCAATACCAATGATGGGCGTATTTGGATATAAGTCACACAATTCATTTTTAGCAGCGCTTGTTGCTGTGTTACATGCTATGACGATAGCTTTTACAGGAAATTGCAACAATTGATTTACAATGTTTTCTGAAAGCTGAATCATCTTAGATTTTCCTTTATCTCCATATGGCGCATTTAATGAATCTCCTAAGAAAACAAAATTTTCATTAGGTAAGTACTGATTTAACACAGCCAAAGTACTAATTCCGCCTAAACCGGAATCAAATACCCCGATTGGAAGGTTCTCTTTATCCAATTTTATCTCTCCTAAAAATTTATTAAACTAAATCATATCACAGGACTTATTTTTTTGCTATACTTACTACTTTTCTAAAAGATATTGATTTATTTTAATTTCTAACAACTAATTCTGCTTGATAATTACAACGATCATAATCATCAATATCCACTGGAACTTCTTTAAAACCAAAAGAATGATAAATATGTAACGCAGGTTTTAAAGAATGATTTGAGTAAATAACCACCTTTTTTGCTTCTTTTTCAATTGCGTAGTCTAAAGCAGCTTTAAAAACGGTTTTTCCAGCTCCTCTTCCCTGCGCATTTTTATTAGTTGCAAATTTACAAATTTCCCAAGTTTTGTTTTTTATAGGAGAAGCCATGCATGTTGATAATACTTTTTCGTTTTCAATTGCAAAGTATATCATAGCGCCCTCTGCCATTAATTTATCAATATCATTTAACTGCTCTAAGTCATGTACTTCAAGGGAGAAATATTCTTGAATCCAATTTTTGTTCATTTCAATAAAATCTTGCTTAAAACGTTCTTCGTACCGAACAATTTCCATCCTATACTCCCCTCTACTACTCTTTTGCTACATCAATCCAGTCTTTGGCGGATGAATATTTTTCTAATTCGTTAGGTGTTAGCTCCACTGCGCTTTGACTATCACCCGCTGCAGGATAAATCCAATCAAAATTTTCTAATGTTTTATCTAGATACACATCTACATCAGCGTTTATCGCAAAAGGACAAACGCCTCCAGGTGAATGGCCAATAGCTTGTTCGACGGCGTCTTTAGGAATCATTTTTGCTCTTTTTCCAAAAAATGATTTATACTTTCTATTATCAACTCTAGCATCTCCTGCCATCACGATAAGAATATTTTTACTATCATTTAATGAAAATGACATTGTTTTAGCGATTTTTTCAGGTAAGCAACCTAATGTTTGGGCCGCTTGTTCGACTGTTGCACTAGACCCATTCAAAACTTTCACTCGATTTTCCATTCCTAGCGTTGAAAAATAATTTTTTACACGATCTAAAGACATAAATATTCCTACCTTTCATATTCTTATCCTATTTTATAAATGCAATTTATTTTATTAAAGTAAATTAGGGGCAAAAACACTCATTAACACTGTAATAAGGATAATTATTGTTACTGTTATCAATATAAAAAAAGTACTAACACCATCAAAATATGTTTTATTCTCAAAAGAAATTGCTTTAAAACTATGGCCGTTACTAAAGTAGTAAACAGTTGGAATAATAACTAACAAGACAAATAATGCCCCTATCAAGTTTATCCAATGAAATCGTTGAAAAAGAAAATAAATCATTATTAGAAATGCACTTCCCCAAAAAACTTCTTTAAAAGTGACCTCTTTTCTTTTTCGAAACATTAGCCCAACACCTCTACTTACTAACATCAAAATTTAACTTAATGTCTAGGTTACAATAAAAATATCTATAATTCAATTTTACCTAAAAAAATAACCAAAAAAGTTGGAGTGCTTTCTTGGTTATTGAAACTTATTTCTTAGCTAGTCACTGTATTTTGTTTTCGACCAGCTAGAAATTCTGTTAAGTTGTTAACGACAATATCTAATAATCGTTCTCTTGTTTCCTTAGGAGCCCAAGCTATATGTGGCGTAATATAACAATTTTTAGCCGTTAGTAAAGGACTGTCTTCATTAATCGGCTCATGTTGTGCCACATCCATTGCTGCTGCTGCAAGCTGTTCATTGTTCAATGCGCTAGCGACATCTTGCTCATTGATTAAACCACCACGCGCAGTATTAATCAAAATAGCAGTATTTTTCATTTTTTCTAGTGAAGATTTGTTGATCATTTCTTTTGTATCAGGCGTTTGCGGTAGATGTAAGCTAACGATATCAGACTGAGTTAACAGTTCATTTAAGCTAACTTGTTGCAGCCATTCATCTTTAATATTTTTAGGACGATGGTTATAAAAGATAACCTTCATTCCAAATGCATGACTGATGTCAGCAACTTTTTGTGCAATCCGTCCAAAGCCAACAAGTCCTAGTGTTTTTCCTTGTAGTTCTGTCAGTGGTTTGGCAAAGAAACTAAAATCAGGATTATTTGACCACTCACCATTGTGTACCAGCTGATTGTGTAAACCGACTTGGCTCGTGATTTCCAACAATAAGGCAAATGTAAATTGAGCGACAGCCTCTGTCCCGTATGCCGGAACGTTAGTTACTGTAATCCCAGCTTTAGCTGCTGCATCGATATCGATAATATTATAACCAGTAGCTAAGACACCTATATACTCTAAATTAGGTGCAGCATTAAGAATCTCTTCATCCAAAGGTGTCTTATTAGTCAAAACAATCCGCGCATCACCAATTCGTTGCAATATTTCTTTTTTATCAGTAAATGACGTTCGATCATAGATCTCACATTCGCCAGTTTCTTTTAATGGTCCCCAATCGATATCTCCAGGGTTTAAAGAATATCCATCTAAAACTACAATTTTCATCCATTATACCTCCCAAACTTGTGTCGAATTTTCTTCTTACACAAATCATAACATTATCATTACTCCTTTTCTAACAATGAAGTATGTAACTGAGCCAGAGAAAGTATTGTTTATTCGATAGCTGAACAAACAAAAGAATAAGAAAGTATTGTCCGTTCGCTAGCTGAGCAACCAAAGGAAAGCAAAAACGTTGTTTATTCATAAAGGATTCGAAAAAAATGACCGGTTCAAATAACGAACCGGTCATTTTCAAAGCAATAATTTAAGATTTTTCTTTGATTGAGCCAACTAATTGATCGTTGTCAGCAGGAGGATTTGCTAATAGATTTCGTACATCATCTAAATCTACATTAACATTCCAGACTAAGACACCTACTAGTTGATTTTCTTTCAAGAAGTAAACGATCGTTCCATTTTCTCTTTTATCAAAGATTTGTGGCAATGTCGGATCCATTGTACCGATTGCTTGCCATGAAATATTAAATATATTGGAGTAAAAATAAGGGGTATGCGTATAAGCTTCATGCGCACCTGCCATATTCCTTCCGACTTGCTCGCCGGAATTTCTTGCATGGTCTACGTGTTCAATTCTTTGATAACCCAAGATTTTATCAGGGTAATAAGCAATATCTCCAGCGGACCAGATAGCAGGATCACTAGTTTGTAGGTATTCATCCACTTCAACGCCGTCTCCATCTAATTTTAATCCACTTGCTTTTGCAAGCTCGATTCTTGGTGAGACGCCTAGACCTACAACAATGGTATCACCTTTAATTTGTGAACCATCATCTAAAGCAACTACTAATTGGTCACCATCACGTTGATAAGACTCAGCTTTTTTACCACTGATTAATTCAACGCCGTTCTTTTTAAAAGTACCTTCATATTCAGCAGTAATTTCTTCTGGAAATTGATTTTCACCTAAAGTATTTTCTAGATAAACCATTGTTACTTTTGTATTATTTTGTGCCAGTGCTGCTGCAATTTCACTTCCAATATAGCCACCACCGATAAGGATAACGTGTCTATTATTTCCGCTAAATTGACGCAATTTACGATAATCAGACCAGTCTCTAAAGACGATTACATGGTTATCGTCTGCACCATCAATAGTTATGGGTTCACCACCTGTTGCTAGTAATAATTTATTATAATAAACTACACTATCGTCACCTAACTGTATACTCTTATTTTCTCGATCGATTTTATTTACTGTTGTATTAAATTTAAAACTAACATTTGGGTAATCTTCTGTGCCTACTCGGATATCTTCTTCTGTAAATTCATCGTCTAACCATAGTTTCTTACTCAAAGCAGGACGTTCATAAGGCACATCTGCATCTTTTGAAACAAGTAAAATAGAACCATCTGTGTCCTCTTGGCGTATACCTTTAACTGCGTAACCTGCAACCATACCGCCACCAACAATCACATACTCATAGCTATTGTTATTTTGTAATTGACTCATTTTAACCCTCCTGATTTTCTCTTTATTGTTTCTATTTCTATTGTAATAAAAAAGTACATAAAGATAAAAAAATACGCATTATAATTAATAAGAAAAAAGAATATGGTCGCTATTTTACTAGCAACCATATTCTTCCAAAAATGCTTTCAAATCATAATAAGAATGGGTCATTCATCGGATCTGCTAAAAAGAAGGGATCTTCTACATTGGTATCGCGCCCTTCAGGCCCTAAGTCCTTCGCAGTTTCAGGCATAGCTGACTCTGTTGGTACGTTTAAATCTTCGTGACCTCTAGCATTTGCTTTATCGTTAGCTTCCTCTGAATCACGAGGTGTTGGTGTTAAATCAACGTCATTTAAATCGATCCCCAATGCTTTAGCAACACCTTCTCCATAATCTGGATCTGCTTGATAACAGTTATTGATATGACGATGCTTAATTTGCAAAGTGCTATCTCCCATATTACGAGCTGTATTTTCAAATAATACCAGTTGTTGCTCTTTTGTCATCCTCCGGAAAAGCATACCAAGTTGAGTATAATAATCATGATCATCTTCTCTAAAATCATAATGTTGTACATCTCCACCTTGCATTGACGGCTCTCCCATAGATTTATGATCTGTATAGTTACCATAACTATTAGGCGTATAATGAACTTCGCTACCAAGGTTACCATCCATTCGCCCTTGACCATCACGACTATAAGAATGCGGATTTTTCACACCACGAGGCGCATTAACAGGAATTTGATGGTGATTTACGCCAAGTCGATAACGTGCTGCGTCTTGATAGGCAAAAACACGGGCTTGTAACATACGATCCGGTGAAATACCGATTCCTGGTACTTGCTCTGCTGGGTTAAATGCTGCTTCTTCCACATCTTGGAAGTAATTATCTGGGTTTTTGTTTAATTCGAATTCCCCTACTTCCATCAAAGGGAAATCTTCTTTGTACCAAACTTTTGTTAAATCAAAAGGATTATAGTCTAATTGATTAGCTTCTTCTTCTGTCATCACTTGGATATACATTTTCCATTTAGGGTATTTTCCTTGTTCAATGGCATTGTATAAATCTGCTTGATGAGATTCACGAGTATTCGCATTAACGATATCTGCTTCTTGATCGGTTAAATTCTGTATACCTTGTTGAGAACGGAAGTAAAATTTCACCCAAACGCGTTCGTTATCGGCATTGATCAGACTATAAGCATGAGAACTAAAGCCGTGCATAAAACGATAAGAAGATGGAATTCCGCGATCACTCATCGTAATTGTTACTTGATGTAAGGATTCTGGTAAGGATGTCCAAAAGTCCCAATTATTGTTAGGACTTCTCATGTTTGTTCGTGGATCCCTTTTAATCGCACGATTCAAATCAATAAAGTGCTTTGGATCCCGGTGGAAAAATACAGGGGTATTATTTCCAACTAAGTTCCAATTTCCCTCTTCTGTATAAAATTTTAATGCAAAACCGCGAATATCTCGTTCCGCATCCGCAGCCCCACGTTCTCCGGCAACTGTAGAAAAACGAGCAAACATTTCCGTTTGTTTTCCTATTTCAGAAAATATTTTAGCTTTTGTATACTTAGTGATATCATGTGTTACGGTAAAAGTTCCAAAGGCACCTGATCCTTTGGCATGCATGCGACGTTCAGGAATCACTTCACGGTTGAAATCAGCGAGTTTTTCAAGTAACCAAACGTCTTGCAGCATACTAGGGCCACGTTCTCCAGCTGTCATAGTATTATCATTGTTGTAAACCGGTGCGCCCGCACTTGTTTGTAATTCTGGGTTACTACCAACATTTTGATTACGGCTGCTTTGATAAGAATCTAGCCCGTTTTTAGCCATAGGGTCTTTTTCCATATAAAAATCTCCTCCACTCTTTTTTACTGACAAACATATTATCAAAGTTTTTATTTCCACTGTCAATAACTTTTAAAAACAAATTTTATTTATAAATTTCTCATATATCTTTGAAAAAAAGCTGTTTATATCGATCTTAATATTAATATCACTTTTTAAAAACGTACTCGTTATTTATTCTAAAAAAAGCATGCGATGATTTTAATCACCACATGCTTTTTAGAAATCTTTTTTACCAAATTTTCACACCGAATAGTTCTTTGATTCCTGACAAAATAAGTGTAGGTAATGCAGGAATAAATAAAACCATCAGATAAACATATCCATCAAGTGGCGCTGTTCCCATAACTGTATTAAAGAATGGGATAATTGTAACTAAGAAAGAACTGATTCCAGCAAACAATACAGCAGCTACCAAGTATTTATTTTCAAATGGATTACGTTCAAATAAAGTTCTCGTACTACGAGCATCAAAAACATGCCATAGTTGACCATAGACTAAGGTTAAGAAAGCAACTGTTTGCGCTTGGCTACTTCCCATACCTTGGTGGGCAGCCCAAAGGAACGCTACATATACCAATAGACCCATAAAGAAACCACGAATTAATACACGCGACCATACATAATCTGCTAGAACTGATTCATTTGGATCACGCGGATCTTCATCCATAATATTTGCTTCAGGAACGTCATAACCTAGAGAAAAGGACGGAACGGCGTCACTGATCATATTGACCCACAACACCATCAAAGCTGTTAGTGTAGGTGTTGCACCAGGTACATTGCCAATCGTCTGTGTGAAAAATAGCAAGCCAATCAGTATAGATAATACCTCAGCAACATTTGTCGTCAATTCGTGGCGGACAAAGTTTTTGATATTACCATAAATTGTTCTTCCGCTTTTAACAGCATTTTCAATGGTTGTAAATTTATCATCTAATAAAACTAAGTCTGCAGAATCTTTGGTTACTTCTGTTCCTGCAACACCCATTGCAATACCGATATCTGCAACACGTAATGCAGGCGCATCGTTTACACCATCACCTGTCATAGCTGTAATTTGACCATCTCTTTGCAATTGTTTAACAATACGTTGTTTGTGTTCTGGCGATACACGAGCATAAACATTGGTTGTTTTAACCGTTTCAAATAATTCATCGTCAGACATTTTTTCAATATCTGCCCCTCTAACAACAGGCGCCGTTTTACTATCAACAATGCCTAGTTCATATGCAATAGCTCGCGCTGTTTTTTCGTGGTCACCTGTAATCATAACAACTTCAACGTTGGCATTGTGTAATGTTTGAACAGATATTTTAACTTCTTCACGTGCTGGGTCAATGATACCTGCAACTCCTGTTAAAATAAGAGAATGTTCTAGGGTATCGGTCGTACCATTCAAGGCTTCGTCTTCAGTGATTTCTTTTTGTCCAACTGCCAATGTACGTAGAGCATCGTCTGCATAATCGTCAACAATCGATAAGAAGTTATTTTTTTCTTCATCTGTTTGATCAACTTCATCATCTTTTAAAATGCCGTTACTACGATTGATCATAACGTCAGGTGCACCTTTAGTATATAAGGTATACTTGCCGTTTTCTTTAACGACCACACTCATCATTTTGCGGCTACTAGAAAAAGGCAATGTACGAACAATTTCTTTGTCCTTTTCTAAATCTTCCCGGCTAATATTTACTTTTTTACCTAATACAGTTAAAGCTACCTCTGTTGGAAGTCCAAGAGGTGTATATTCACCGTTATCGTTTTCTTGAACGGAAGAGTCATTACATAAAACCGCACCGTATAAGAAATCTCTTGAAACGTCCACTGGGTCTGTTCCTTGATTCTTGATTTCACCATTAGGATTATATCCTAAGCCAGTAACTTGATACTTATGTCCATTTGCATAGTATTGGACAACAGTCATTTCATTTTTCGTCAATGTTCCGGTTTTATCAGAACAAATGTATGAAGTCGCACCTAAGGTTTCTACACTATTTAATGACTTGATCAAACCTTTATTTTTAGCCATAGAGCTAGCACCAATAGTCAAAACAATAGAAAGAACCGCCGGCAATGCGTCTGGAATAGAGGCAACTGCTAGTGCGATCGCAGTCGATAATACTGAACCAATCGATTCAAAACTCAACTCACCTGCTTGAATAATTCCTGCGATAAGTGTAAAAACAACCACACCGCCAGAAACCCACATAAGAGTCTTCGTTAGTCTATTAATAGTATTTTGTAGTGGAGAAGGTTTACTTTCAACCGATTCGATCATTTGCGCGATATTACCTAGTTCGGTTTGTTGTCCTACTGCAACGACAACACCGACCCCTTGACCATTGGAAACTGTGGAACCAGAAAAGCCCATATTGGTTCGATCGCCAAGTTCAGCATCTTCATTGATTGCTTCAGTATCTTTTTCAATTGCGTCAGCTTCACCTGTTAAATGTGATTCGATGACTTGTAATTCATTAACATCTAACCAGCGAACGTCTGCCTCAACAAAGTCTCCCACTTGGTTATTGACAATGTCTCCGACAACCATTTCATTTACGTTAACAGTTTGCCATTTGCCATTACGTAATACTGTAGTATGTCGCGTGTTCATTTCTTTTAAGGCATTCAAACTTTTTCGAGCACTGATTTCTTGCCAAAAACCTAGAAATGCATTAATGATGATTAAGATAAAAATAGCCGCTGCTTCATATAATGATTCAAGGCCAGTTTCCATATTACCTTGAACTTGAATATCATGAAAAGCACTTAATAAAGAGAGTACAATTGCGCCCATTAATACAATTACAATAGGTTCTTTGAAATTTTTAAGAAAGACTTTCCAATAAGGATCCTCTTTTTTCTCAGGTAGTTTATTTTCGCCGAACTTTTCACGTTGTTGCGTTACTTGCTCATCTGTTAACCCATTGTCTAAATCAACATTAAAATCCTCTATGATCTTGTCTTTTGTTTGTTGATAGAGCTTCACATTCTTCATCCTTTCTCATTTAATGGTAAAAACATAAAAAAGCGCAAACTAACAAGATCTTCCTCACCCTTGGAAGAGATGTCTTGAAAGCTTACGCTTCAACCTGTTTTTTATTTAAATACATAAACACTATAGCAAAAAAGTGGGATCTTGTCTACTTTATATTTCGATATTTTTAATTTTGAAATTGTCTAACGAAAGTATTGAATTACCGTTAAAGATCATTAGAACCACTAGTCTGACAAAACTAACCCTAGAATTTATAAAACTAGAGTAAGTTTGTTGAAGTAGCTCTATAAGAATAAAATTCAAAAAAACGAAAGATAACTCCCTATGAAATAAGGTCTTATCTTCCGTTTTCCTTTTTATACATTTGCTATTACTTGTAAGTCAAAAACTTACCACATCACGATTTATTCAAATTATTTAAACAGTGCTTTGACTTCTAAATAATCTTCCAAACCATAAAGTCCGTTTTCGCGGCCGATACCGGATTGTTTATAACCGCCAAATGGAGCTTTTGGTGAACGAGCACCGCCATTGACCGTAATATTTCCTGTTCTTAGTTGACGAGCGACATCCATCGCTTCTTTTTCAGGTCCTACTACAGCACCAGATAGACCATAAGAAGAATCATTGGCAATTTTAACGGCTTCTTCTTGTGTATCATAAGTGATAACGACTAAAACGGGGCCGAAGATTTCTTCTTGGGCAATCGTCATATCATTAGTAACATCTGTAAAGACAGTTGGTTCGACAAAGTATCCTTTGCGGTTGAGTCGATTGCCTCCAAGGAATACATTGGCTCCTTCATCTATACCTGTTTGAATGTAATCCAAAACAGTATTCATTTGATCTTCAGAAACCATAGGTCCTACTCGAGTATCATCTTCAGCTGGATCGCCTACTTTAATGTCCTTATAGTAATCTTGGATAACTTCTTTGGTTCTTTCAAGTTCATCTTTTGGAACTAATAAGCGAGTCAGTGCTGAACAAGTTTGACCTTGATTATCTAACACCGTGCTTGCAGCTGATCTTACAGCTAATTGTAAATCGCCGCCTTTAAGATAAACCATAGGAGATTTACCCCCTAGTTCAAGAACTAATTTTTTCACAGTAGTTGCAGCATTTTCGTATAATCCTTTACCGACTGAAGTAGAACCAGTAAAGGAAACAACTGCTACATCGGGATGCTTAGTCAAGTAATCTCCCGTGTCACCGCCGCTACCAGTTACTAAGTTGAAGACGCCTTTTGGTAATCCTGCTTCTTCAATAATTTCAGCATAAATAATCGCAGTAAGTGGTGTATTGGTTGCCGGATTTACCACAACTGTATTTCCTGCAAGTAAAGCAGGTGTAATTTTACGTTGGATTTGGTTCATTGGATAGTTCCAAGGTGTCACACAAGCAACTACACCATAACCTTCTTTAATAATTGTCGCATTATCGACTTCTTCTTCAAAATTAAAGTTTTTAAATTCGTCTAATGTGCCTTGAATTTCATTTAAGGACTGTGGTACTTGTCCATTTTGAGCAAATGTTTTAGAAGCGCCTAATTCTTGCACCATTGTATCAGCAATTTCATCTTGGCGATCTTCTATGCCCTTTTTGATTTTTTCAATATATTTAGCACGTGTTTCAGGAGAAGTATTGTTCCATTGTTCAAAAGCCGCTTTTGCCGCAGCGACTGCTTGATCTACATCTTTATGAGAGGCTTTGACCACCTTTGCAATCACTTCTTCATTTGCCGTATTGATAACGTCTGAATAATCATTTGATTGCGCATCTTGCCACTTGCCATCATAAAATAATTTATCGTATGTCTTCATGGTTATTTCCTCCTTGCTCAAATTAAGCTGTTTTAAGCTCTACCTTTATTTTAACAAATCGAAAAAAGCGCTACAAATAATTCATTTCACTCACTAGGTCGTTATTTTTCGTCCGCTGGTCCTAGCTCATCTTCTGTAACCCATTTATGGTTGGTGAATGCTTCACTTCCGTCTGCGGGTTCAAAATCGATCATATAAGCGGGGCCTTCGTGAACACCAGTGATTTCAGCAGTTTGTCCTTGCATACCTGCCATATGATCAGCAGTAAGAGTTACTTCGTCTCCTTCTTCATAATCTTCATTATCATCATCAGATTCCATCTCTTCTGCTACTACCCACTTATGATCTTCCATAGGTTCATCGCTATCTTCAGGTGTAAATGTCACTTGATATAAAGTAGTATCATAAGCACCGCTAATGGTTGCCGTAACACCTTCCATAATATCCATATGCGCATCAGTAACTTCTACTTCATCCCCTACTGGATACTCTGGATCACTTGCATCTTGCATATCTTCTGGTTCATCTTCATTGCGGTTGTGCTCCATTTCCATATCTCCATGGTCCATGTGCCCGCTTGAGTCTTGCATATGATGACCAGAATCATCCATGTGGCTCATTTCGGTACTTTCCGCAGTACTGCTTGCTTGTTGTCCTTCTTGCTCATTATCATTATTACTGCAAGCACCTAACAATGCCACAGAAGTGAATAATGTAACAAACGTCAATACTTTCCCTTTCCTCATTTTTTCCATCTCCTTTTTTTATTATCCATCTATAATGTAACACTAACGTTTACACTAGTAAATTTAAATGGTCGAAATCATCATTTATTATTTTCCAAATAACGACTCATTAATTCCATATGATGCATGACAGAAGCTTTACGCATGATGCCCATGCCAGGAAATTTTTCTTTATCAGCATAATCAAACAAAATTGTTAACCCTAAAGTGAGCTGTTCACTGCTTAAAAGACTACGCCAAGAAATTACTTCTTCCATTAATACTAAAAATTTCTCTTTTTGTGTCGCTACTTCTTCTGACGATAGAAAATGGTGGATGCGAAGTGTCCCTTGAAAAAAATAAACGAGATGTAAACTTAGTATTGGAGAGGGATAGCCCTTCTCATAATAAATACGATTATCGATTGAAAAATCACTAAAGCCTACAAACCCTCTTTTTTTATAGTTTAAATAATCTGTGGAAAACAATTCATCAGGGCATTCTTGATAAAAATTGAGATTTGGTAAGCGAGTAAAATGATCTAAAGAAAGGATTTTATCCCCTTTTATCTTACTTAGCAAACGAAACTCAGGTGGGACTAATACTTTTCTTTGATTATTTTCCCAATCACTTGCTAAAGCAATGGAAGGCTGGTCAATAATTAGCATTTCAGAGCTTTGTGTCATGGTTTCTAGCGCTTGGCTAACAACACTTGCTTTTCTTGCTGGAAAAGTTTCTAATTTCATATTCCCTGTTTCTGTATTAAACTCGCCTAACTGCGGATTTTGAATCAAGTAAATAGGGTGTTGGTAGTTTTGCGCGCTTAATAAAAATTTTTGAAAAGTGGCAGTATTTTTTACAGGTTCAATGATAGGCTGGACTTTTTCAGATAATAATCCTTTTTCTATCAGTTCTCGCAAGGCTAATAGATCAAACTGCTTTCCTCTGAAATAAGGGTAATACATTATTCATTCTCCTCTAAAAAGCGTTGTTCCAATTGAAAATATGCAGTTCGAGTTGCTTCTAGTTCCTCTTTTAGCGCTTCTACAGTTTGACTTTGCGTTTCTTCAATAAAACGATCATAGTAATTTACGCCGCCTCCAAACAAATCGTACTCTGGTTGACGTTTTTTCAACTCTTGATAAAGTTGTTTTGTCCCAAATACTCGCAGGCCACGTGCTGTTTGTTTGGCTTTATTTACTTCTCGTGCTTGGGAGGTGATCAAACGATAGAGTAATTCCTGTTCATTGACTTGCAAAGCTTGTTTTTTGGGCTTTTTCTCAGTAGTAAAAAAACCAGGTGCGCCTACATCCTCTGACAAGTAAGGATGATAAACTAAGGCGCCGATATGAGAAGGGATTTCCTCACTTACTATTGTATATAGATTTTCTGGCAAAACAAAATAATTATAATGGCCAATAAACGAAAGTTTTGCTTTAGAGCGAAAATCAGATTTGCTTACTTTTAGTTCATAACAGCGCCATTCGAATTGTTGCTGCTTGTTCAAATGGCAGCTAAGTGTATCAACGATTCCTTGTTCTTCAGGCATCGTGACTTCTTCGACAACTACAGCGCCATTTTCTCTAATATAATAATAAAGCGTTTCTTCCATTTGTGTTGTTAATGGGGTCTTCATTTTAACTCTCCTTATGTTTTAGATAGGATTTATTTCTTTAAAGTTAGTACAAAAACAAATAGAAACATCTCCTTTACTATTTTGAGTAATTCAGATGCTTCTATTGGTAATTGTTACTTCTCTAGTTTTTTTAACCTTTATCCGATAATCACATTTTCTTCTGGATATTTATAATTTGTTTTTCTTTTATGTGTTTGATTAATCGTCGAAAAGATCATTGTTAAAATCCCTACTCTGCCGATAAACATCAAGAAAACAAGCACTAATTTTCCTATCCAAGTCAGATGTGCAGATAAGCCTAAACTTAATCCAACCGTTCCCATAGCAGAGATTACTTCAAAAACAATGTACTCTAATCCTAACTGATCAACATTAGGGATTGTTTCAGTAACAGATAAAATCATTGTGCTACTTATAATCATGATTAAAAAGATAAAAAATAACATAAAGGCTTGTGAAATCGTGTTTTCTTTAATCGTGCGTCCCTTATATTGCGCTTTTGAACGTCCCCTTATCACACTATACAGTTTAATTAAAATGATTCCTAATGTTGTGGTCTTAAAGCCACCCGCAGTAGAGCCAGAACTTCCACCAATAAACATTAGTATCATCGTTAATACAAGACCTGCATGACTCATCATTGCATAATCAATAGAAAAAAATCCTGCTGTTCGTGGCGTGACCGCTAAGAAAAAAGCATTAGATAGCCGCAATAAGCCATTGGAACCGATTGTATTAGTAAAGTAAAAGAAAATACTACCTAACACTAATAATATCCCTGTTACTTTTAATGTGATCTGACTGTGCAAGCGTAATTTCCTGAATGTCTTATTCTTTAATAAATCTTGCCATACGATAAAACCCAGTCCTCCTGCGATAATCAGAAAACTGATTACCATTAAAACCCAAGGATCGTTTTGAAAACTAATCATACTATTGCCGAAAAGATCAAAACCAGCGTTACAAAAGCTAGAAACAGCATGGAAAAGACTATACCAAATTCCTTTTTGCCAACCAAAACGCGGGATAAAGTCTACGCTTAGTAACAAAAAGCCAAAAAATTGAATAATAAAAGCTATGCGTAAAATTGCAAGCATTAAACTAACTGTCCCAGACATATCAAAGGTGTTTAAGGCGTCTTTTAAAATCATACGCATACTTAAATTTATTTTCCTTTTAGTAAGAGTAAAATAAAGAACCGGTAAAGACATAAAGCCTAAGCCACCGATTTCGATCAACAGTAAAATAACCGCTTGACCAAACATATTCCAATGCTCGATCGTCGAAACCGTGGTTAAGCCAGTGACACATACCGCAGAAGTAGCAGTAAAGAGCGCATCCAAAAAATTTGTACTATGGCCGCTCTGTGTAGCAAAAGGCAACATCAAGATAAAAGTCCCTGATAAAATAATACCCGCAAACCCCAGTAGAATTTGTTGGGGTGCTTTAAAGAAAACGTCACGATCCAAGTGGCTCATTTACTCATCACTTCTTCTGTTTTTAATAGACACTAAGTTTTATACTAACCTATAAATATAGTAAAAATGTCTTTTTGTCAACTTAAAAGGGACTAATTTTACAAAAACAATTAATGCCTATTTGCGTTAAATATTAGCTTGACTTTTTTAGTAAATAATAACAAGTAATGATACTCGTAAATGGCAATATGAAAGCAACACTAATACTGGAAAGAATGATCACGGCAAATTCAAAAACAAAGGCTTGAGAGTTCATCATTTCATACCAAGGAATCTCTAGGTCCTGATACCAAAAAATAAGGGCCAATCCTGTACTAATAAAGGCAAATAATAATGTATTGACCGTTGAATTTAGAATACTTCTGACAACTGACATACTGGATTTAAACAACATTTTTACATCTAGCTTTTGGTAACGTTGATGAAAAATTTCTGCGGTGGAACTAGCAATCGACATACTTCCATCAATCAATGCGCCTGAAACACCAATTAGAATAACCGAAACACTCAATTGAGTGAAGGAGACAGGGACGTTCAGGTTAAATGCTGCAAGCTCTTCTAATTCTTGAGAAGAAAAACCGGAGATCGATAATTTTTGAATAAAAGGAATAAATACCACAGATACGATAACAGAAAACAATATCAAGCTATAAAAAGCCGCTTTTGTTTTCTCATTCCATCCATTCACATATCCTAAGGTAATCAAACTATTTAAAAGAATATAGGCAAGAGCTGCTAGATAAACTGAAAGGCCCAAATGTAGACAAAAAATCAAAAGAAAAAACAACAAAATATTCATAAACAAGCCGCTCAGTACAAAGAAAGATGATCTTCCTAAAATTAGAACAACTAATAAGATAAATACAAGTAATAAACTAGAGATTACATTCATTGTCTTGCCCCCCTTCTACTTAATTGAAAGAAAAGAAGTGAAAACGGGATAGAAAGCAAAATGCCAAAACCACCGCACAATACTCGTACAACTTCTAAAGATAGTAACATACTGACTGTTTCCCCAAAAAGCCAGCCATTATGCAAATAGACTAACATCATCGGGATAGCACTACTAAAATAAGAACAGATGAGTACGTTAACCATGGTAGAGCTGACATCTTGACCGACCCTTTTACCTGAGCGAACTAACTGATTAAGCGTTACTGCTGGATTTTTGCGTTCGATTTCTTCTAGTGTCGAAACCACAGAAACTACAGTATCTAAGGAAGCACCTATTGCCCCCACCAGTAAACCAGATAAAAAGATCGGACGATACGGTCGAGTCAAAACGCCCATATCTTCAAAGCGCAATCCTTCGTCCTGGTAAAATTCCATTGCGATAAAACAAATAAAAAAAGCGCTAAAGACGGTTAAAAGTGTGGCAAAAAACTTTTGTAAACTATCCTTTTTAATCCCATCAATAAGAAATAAAGTAATAGCTATAGAAAGCACCGTATAAATCGCGGTAAAAATAACCAGAGAGATATTTGTATAACTGCGGTACACGTTAACGATCAAAAATAAGGCTGCACTATTTAAAACAACACTGATAAAAGTAGTGACGCCCGATTTTCCACCCACAAAAATTAGGGTAAACAGTAAGGAAGCTATCATAAAGAAAACATAACCATCACGTTTTTTTTCGTCCACTTTATTGTCCGAATAAAAAACTTGCTCGCCTTTAGAATAGTCAACTGTATCTAATTCGTTTTTACGATAGTCAGCTGTTAAGTAAACAGTATCTCCTTTGTCCTCTCCGTTCATTTTTGTGGCGCTAATTTCTTGCTGGTTGTTATTTATTTCTACTTGATCGATTTTTGCGACAGCTTGATTATATAAAGAACTACTTTTCAGCTGTATGCCAAAACTTACGATGACACAAAAAATAAAAAAAATGACTGCGCTGATTACTTTTTTATTCATCGATTGTCTCCTATCTTTTGTTTGTTCAATCCTTAATAGTAAACGAAGAAAATTTAGGAAACAAGTTTTAATAGATGAATTTAAGAAAAAATAATCAGCATGATTGTCATTTTTCTAATAAAAATAATAAAGTTACTGCTTGATAAGTGCTTCCATTGCCAAATCATTTAAAAAATGTAAAGGAAGAGAGAGTTTAGGATTAAAATAAAAATCCATGGTACTCAATTGATTTAAATTAGCTTGCATTGTGATCAAGCTTGATAAAGTATTGATCATTTCTACTTGTTCTCGTTGATTGGTCATCAGTTGCCCACCCAGAATCTGTTTACTCTTAACATCAAAGACCAATTTTAAAGTGAGTTCGAAAGTGTCGTTTTCTGCCAATAAGTGTTGTTTAGTGTAGGTTTTAGTCAATGAAGCAATCTTAAAACCATAATAAGGCGCTTCTTCTTCATTAACACCAGCACTAGCAAAGTAAGAGCCAAAAAGTTCTGTCACTATCGTCCGTTGTACTTTGGGAAAGGCGATTTTTTCTGCTAATAAAATATTGGATGCCGCAATCATAGCGCTTCGGTAAGCATTCGTGACAAGCGGAACATAAATTGAAGAAGCCGTTTCGTTAAAGTTTATAGAAACCAAATCACCTACAGCATAGATAAAAGGATCTGAAGTTTGTAAGTATTCATTAGTCCTTATCGTCCCATCCATATTAACCGCTAAATTATCTTCAACTAAAGATACATTAGGTCTAGGATTGATAGCAAAAACAACTGCATCGCAGGATAGCGTTTGTCCATTTGTCAAAATAATCCCTGACACACTTTCATCTTCATCTAATTGAACTTCTTTTACATTACTGTTTAAGATAATATGGACGTTACCTGGTAATTTCGTGAGTAGTTTCTGCGTAATCTCCTCATCAAAATAACGAAATAAAACATTGTCCATACGATCGATCAGATAAATCTCTTTTTTTAACTTGCTTAAGGTTTCTACCAATTCAAATCCAATTAAGCCCGCACCAATGATCGCAATTTTATTCACTTTATTTAAAGTGTCGACTGCTTGTCGCGCTTGTTCTAAAGTTTTGTAATTGGTAATTTCGCGATCGCTTTGTAAAGAAAAGCCCGTTTGATACTGACTAGATCCCATAGCTAATATCAAATAATCATAAGAAAAATAGTCTTTTGTTTGCTCTTGGTCTATTTTAGTTAAAGCCACGACTTCTTTTTTTTCAGTGTCTATATCTAAAGCTTTTGTATCAATAAATACATTGATATTTTCCGACATGAGTTGTGAGACAGTGGCGGTTTTAGCTTCATCTAAATCAGCAATCGTCCCTTCTAAATAAAGATTTAAGCTACTTCCAATATAGCCTAAAACATTGGAACGTTCGAGAATCAACACTTCCATATTAGGATTGATTTTTTTTAAATGTCTGGCAGCTGCGATTCCCGCATGAGACCCACCAATAATAACAACACGCATAGTGTTACCGCCCTTCTACTTTTTTTGAATAATCGCTGTTACAGCTTGTGCTAAACGTTCTTTTTCAAATGAGGATAAAGTGCCTGTTAAAAGATAAAGGCTTTGATAATTAAATTCCTGAATAGCTAAATCATCAGAAGCAATCAGCAAATCGTAAGTTCTTTTTTTCGCCTTTTTTACTGTCACATGAGACATCCCGGCTAAAGTCTGTTTAGTAAAACGAAAAGCTTCTTCGGCATGTAGTGAACCGTCATCTACTACACCTACCAAAACTTCTTTTTGTTGTCGTCTTTGATGGATATCCCAAATCAAACCATAAGAGTGATCAAGCATTTCCCATTGGGCATTTGAAACTTTACGGGATAAATTTTTTTCAATAAGCGACATACATTGATTCATAGCTTGCGAATCAATATCGGACAAAAGCAATTGATTGTTGTGGTTAAAGTTAATTTCTCCCTCATAAAAAGTCACTTTCACATGATTTTGTAAAAGAAAACTAGCAAAAGTAGCGTCATACACTTTTTCTTTGGTGATCGTTTGATAAATTTGTTTATCGATCGTTAAAAAGTGCTGAATAAAAGATGATTTTTTCCACCACTGACTCGTTTGTGGTAAAAGCCCTTCAGTGATAAAAAAAAGATACAAATAAACTACTTCATATCCACTTGCTGCTAAAGCAAAACGACTTAAAAATCGTTTGAAAATATTATCTAACTCTTGATAAAAATGATCATGCTCTATTTGTCTTAACATATCCTCTGAGATTTCACGTTTGGGTATTTTTCGATAGTCCAATCTTCGTTGTAAAATATGTAAATGTAAGCTTAGCATATGCTTTTGTTTTTGACTAAATTGTAACTGAAAATGACTTTCAATAACGTTTATCAAATTTTTGATTGCCTGATTAGTCGTTAAGGTAGTTAAGCGCCTTTCGGGGATGGCACCATTAAAAAGTTGAAAATAAAAAAATTGAATCTGTAACTCACTACCATATAGTTTTTTATTTTTAAACTGTAAGTTAAATTCCCCTAACAACTGATTGATTGCTTTTAACCGTCTAAAAATCGAAGCCTCGCTCAAATTATTATCCAAAGCCAACTTCGTTACAGTTAACTCTTTTTCTTGATAAATGCTAACTAGCAAACGGTAGTCTACGGCTTGTTTTAAATAGCTATACAAAAAATTTTTGACGGAAAAATCATGAGGTAAATTCAATTGTAAAAAATCACTATCTTTTCTACTTAACTCCGCACCTAGCTCAAAATTATGCAATCTATCAGCAAGAGCCGTGATCTCCTTTTGTAATGTTGGGTAGGAAACGTCCATATATCGATTAAGATCTTTTACCTTAATGGTTTTTGTATGTTGTAAAAAATACGCCAAAATGCTGACCTGAACTTTCTGATCTTTATCTAGTAGATCGACAAAACGCATCTTTTCACCTCACTCAACTTTTTTGCTTTTCTAGGTGACAATAAAGCAATTCAAAAGTGTAATATGTTGTATTTTCAACTTCTTTTTTATCCTGAAACAACTTCTCAATTGCTTTTTCTAATTCAGCGCTAGCTAATTCGTCTTTAAAATATAAATAAAAGAAGTGGGTACTGATCGTTTCACTTGTTGTATAGTGAAAAGTTTTGCTTTGATAGGCATTTTCGAACCAGCTTTTATATGTAGTCATCCATGCTAAATGCTCTGCTTTACCGTATAGCCTTTCTTCAATTGGTGAAAATAGTTGGTCTTCTTCTTGGACTAACCGTAGAATACAGACATATTTTTTGGCAACCCGTACCATTTCTTCGAGCTGCTTTTTTGAAGTCAATGCTGGATTCATAGCGCTAAAAACAATATCAAAAGTATTATCTTTGGCTTGCTGTAAAAAAGATTGTTGACTACTTTCAATCAAGCTTAAATTTTTATAAGGATATTTATCTGCAGCAAGTTTTAACATTTCAGAAGATAAATCTACTAGTACATAATTTTGTAGCTGGGAAATAAAGAAAGGAACATATTTTCCACTTCCTCCCGCTAAATCTAGCAAACGATTTTGCGGTAAAATTCCTTGCTTTTTAAAAAAATCAAGCACATCTTGTTGGATGGTTAGTTGTGATTCTTCTTGGATGTCTGTATACTCCCTAGCAAAATCATCCCAAAACTGTTTTATCTCTTCTAATTTTTCTGACATCATTTTCATCCTTATTAATGAAAAAAGTCCGGAATTTAGCTCCAGACTTTCTTACTTATTCTCGAACGATCAAGGGCACAAAGAATGGATAATGAGTGAAAAAATCCAAAATTGAACGACGACGATTATTGGAATCGATAAATAGGTGGGTTCTATTTTTCTTCGATTGGATATACACATTTTGCTCTTGATTTAATTTTACTTGATAATACCTTTGACCAATTTTATCAAAGTCGTACTCGGTAGAGTCCATAGCAGTGATAAAAATATCGTCTAAAATGTTGGTTTCTAAAGGAAAATCACTTTCCAAATCCACTGAGAGTGCTCTAGTATTATCTAAAAGACTTGCGGAAACAGTAAAGCCTAATTGTTTAAAATTGGCTAACAAACGATTCAAGTCGTAATTGATCAAAGTTAACTGATTTCGAGAAAATATTTTCTCAGAATACCATAAACGAATGAGTTCTAACACCTGACGTTCGTCTACTGTAACTGACATCTCTTGTAAATCCAGTAAAAATAAAGGCATAAACTTCGCTTCAAAACGAGTATCAATTACATTCATTTTAAAACTTAAGGCCAAATCTCTTTTGTCAGTCAACTGATATTTAATCGAAAAATATTTTGCTTCCCATACATTATAGCTGTCCGTTTGTTTTAATGTAGCATCATTTAAAGGCTTCAATAATTCATAAGTAAGATAAGCCAGTAAACTGGTTTTAGCAACGGTTGAAATCGCTGCATCTGTTACGATTAAACGTCTGTATTCATTTAGTAACTCAGTAAAATCATCTTCTAGTAAAGTTTTTCGTAAGCGTAAATCAGCTAGTTCTTTTTCAGCTGAAGCGATCCAGGAAACCATTTCGGCATGATTTTGTGCCTTTTCTTTATAATAAGGATCCGTCTCCTCTTTATTTTGCGATGTTTTTTTTAATTCTGTAGATTTATTTTCTTTTTCACTCATGCGTGATTCCCTCCTTTAGCTGAACCTAGATAAGCTGTTAGAAAATCTTGAATCTGTTGATTCATTGCTTTTAATGAGCCAAAATATTGCTGGATCAATCGAAATTCTTTTGTCACGACCGCCTGTTTTAGACGCATATCGTGATGATTTTTCATCAATTGCTCTCTTTGCTTATTGGTATTAGTCTTATCTTCTATATAAGGTAACCAACCTTCTCTTTTTTCTGCTAATGCTTGTAATTTGTTATCCAAATCTTCAATTTCTTCTTCAGTTTTGTTTCGATTAAACAAACCTTTGGTATTTTCCACCGATGCTTTTTCATTTTCAATCTCTTTTATCTGTTCATCGATATTTGAAATTTCTGATTCAGCAGTGATAATGTTGGCATCGAGTTCGTCCATTTCTTTTTCAATTTTGTTTAAAGCATCACGCTTACCCGGCGCAAATTCACGCCATTCTTTATCAATATTGGGTAAAACAAATATCTCGGGCGTACTAGCGTCAATACCGATTGTTGGACGTTCACGATAGTAATCACCTAGACGGTAGTAATTCATAGTAGGAGATATTTTTTGTTCGTGATGAATAAAAGGGAAAGCCTGGGTAAAACTATCATGGATTTTTTGGGCTAATAATTCATCGATTTCGTGGTTTTTATTTGAGGTTTTCTTTAATTCCTCGTGCAATTTTCCTTTATAAATACGATAGATTTCAGCAATATCTTCATTTTGAATCGCTTGTTCAAAAGCTTGTAAATCTTTAAGCATCGAGCCTACATTTTGAAAAGCGACCTCTTTAATTTCATCAAAACTTGGCCCTTGTAATTTATCTGTAGCATCTTCGTTATTTTGGCGCCCTGTTTGTTTAGGCATAGTGTAACCTCCTCTGTTGCTTTGTTACCATTTTATCATGTTTATTAGAAAAAAGAAGCTTTGTTCTTAGTATCTTCATAAATTATTTCAAAACAAAAATAATGTGATTTTGACAACTCTTTCATAAAAATCATATCAAAAATAGGGCGAATATGCTATTTAATTTTAGTTTCTTTAAAATTCTCTTACAAACAAAAAATAGTTCTTATCATAAAAGCTTTCTCTTATTCTATTAAATATTGATAAGCCCAGCGCCCGCCGTAAGGTATAGGGAAATGAACTTTCCCGCGATAAACAAAGCCGGCATTTATTATCGCCTTTTGCATTCCAATGTTTAAGTGATAAGTATCGATACGAATATCACGATAACCCAGCTGCTGACTGACAGCAATTAAATGGCGTAATAGTTTTTGTGCCAGCCCCTTCCCTGTTTTTTGCTTATCAACGACAACTCGATGAATAGATACATAAGGCCCTTCTCCTAACCAGCCGCCTTCTTTTATCGCTGTATAGACTGGATCCCTTCCTTTAATTAAGGCAGCGTAAGCAACAACCTCTTCATCTTCAAGTACATAGCCTGCGCCTGCTTTAATATCTTGTTCAACTTGTTGCCAACTTGGCTCATAACCATCTTGCCACTGAGGAGAACCTTGTTTTTTTAATGAGTCGACGCCTTGCGCGATAAGTGTCATAATTTGTGAAAGATCTTGAGTGTCAGCTGCTCTAAAAATCATTTCTTCCCCTCTTACTCATCTATCGTTTTTAATTTTCCGCGGAATTGCTGAATATTTTCATATCCCTTTCCTTGCATAATTTCGCCTAACTCCTCAAGAATCCTATGAAAAACAGAAGTCCCTTCTTTATACAATTGCGTACCAATTTGTAACATTGAAGCACCGCATAAAAGATGTTCAAAAGCGTCCTGACCAGAGACAATCCCGCCGGTCCCAATGATTTGAATGCTTGGATTTAAACGCGTATAAAAAGCACGTACATTTGCTAAAGCAGTAGGTTTGATATATTCACCGCCAATGCCGCCGAATCCTTCCTTAGGTTTGATAACCACTTGTTCTTTATCTGGGTCGATGATCAGTCCGTTACCAACTGAGTTGATAGAATTGACAAAAGCAAGAGGAAATTTATTTAAAATGGTAGCAATTTGGTCAAAATGTGCAATATCAAAATATGGAGGAAGTTTGACACCCAGTGGTTTCGTATAAAAGGAAAAGATTTCAGTTAAAATTTGCTCGGTCAATGTAAAATCATAAGCAACTTGTGGTTTACCCGCTACATTAGGACAAGATAAATTTAATTCTGTAAAACCATGAAACTCACTATCTTCAAGCTTTTTTAAAGTTTCAATATTTTCTTGCATACTCATACTAGCCACTGAAAAAAACATTGGGGTAGAAAAGTTTTCCTGATATTCATTGACATAATCAAGATAATAATCAAATCCTAAATTAGGCAAACCCATTGAATTAATACTACCTAGTGTTGTTTCATAATATCGTGGTTCCGGATTCCCCTGTCTTTTCTGCCGTGTCACACTTTTTGTTATAAACGTACCCGCCTTTGAGTCTATTAAGCCGCTTAATTCTTCACTGGTCATACAATGAACACCAGAAGCATTCATTAGCGGAGATTGAAATGTATAACCCTGAAAAGTTACTTCAAACATAGTCTTACCTCCTAGATGATCTCTTTAATATTTGTTAGTAGTTTATCCAAATTTAAAGCAAAAAGCAATGAAAGAATCAGTTATAAAAACAAATAAAATAGAAAAAAGCTCCCTTATTAATTTTTTAAATAAAGGAACTTTCGTTAGTTTTAATCAATTGAATAAACAATTTATTATTTTTATTTACCTGATGCCTAATGCAATACGCGCGTAACGGCTCATCTTTTCTGGTGTCCATGGCGGATACCAGACGAGTTTTACATCTACCTGATTTACTTCAGGCACTTCATTTAGACAATCCAAAATTGCCTCAGTCAAAATATCAGCTAAAGGACATCCCATCGTTGTCAGTGTCATTTTGATTTCAGTGTCTCCTGTTGCATCATCGAACTCAACGCCATAGATTAAACCTAAATTAACAATATCGATGCCTAACTCTGGGTCGATAACGGTTTCTAGTGCCATTAAAATATTATCTTTTATTTCTTCAATTTCTTCTTCTGTTCGTGCGACACCCATGTTTTCTAATCCCCCTCTGCTTTTTCTCTCTAAGCAAATCATACCTTGTTTTATATCATTTGTAAACGCTATTTGTAAACAAGTTAACAATCTTTTATTTTTTAACGAAATTCTATTTTATCACTGTTTTAAATGGGGAAATTTATTCAACTTCTTGCCAAAAACTTTCCATACCTTGTTTTAATTGTTCAAGATTGTGACAAATTTTCATATTCTGCCAATGCGCAGGAAAGAGTTGGCGGTAGGGTTTAGTAGTAAATCTTTGGTCTAAAAGTAAAACAATGCCTTTATCAGTACTATCTCGAATAACACGACCGGCGGCTTGTAATACTTTATTCATTCCCGGCAGCTGATAAGCATACGCAAAGCCTTTCCCTTCTTTTTCATCAAAATATTCCTTAATTAATTCTTGCTCATGATTCATTTGAGGTAGCCCAACACCAACGATAATGCTGCCTACTAAGCGTGAAGCTTTTAAGTCAATACCTTCAGAAAATACGCCGCCTAATACACAAAAGCCGACCAAAGATTGTGTTGGCTTTTCAACAAATTTTGCCAAAAAATCTTCTCGTTCTTTTTCATTCATTTGTGTATCTTGAACAATCGTATCGATTTCTGGAAATTGCTCGCGAAAAATTTGAAAACAATCATCCAGATATTTATAAGATGGAAAAAACACTAAGTAATTTCCTTTTTGCGCAGAAACTGCTTCTGCAATAGCTTGAGCTATTGCTTGGTAACTATTATTCCTTTTCTTATAAGTTGTTTGGATATAATCAGCAATGAAGACTTGTTGGTTTCTTTCTGGAAATGGGCTAGCTAGACGATAACGTAATGCCTCGCGGTCTCCTCCTAACACTTCTTGGTAATAAGGTAAAGGTGTCAAACTCGCAGAAAAAAGTAGACTCGCTTTCCCTTTATTAAGGGTATCCGCTAAAAATGGTGCTGGTGACATACAAAATTGGCGGATTTTCAAATCGTGATACATAATTTCAATCGTTGTTTCATAGCTTTCATCATAAAAATCACTAATTTTTAAAAATCGCAGGACATCAAAATAAAGGTCTAAGATTTTTTCTTCTTGTGGATTTCCTTCATTTGCAGCTAACCATTCTTTGACTAATTCGCTAAAACGAAATAAAAGCTTAAGCAAAGTATCCGCCTGTCCTTTTTGATGATGGAAAGTCCAGCCAGATTCCTGCGCAGTTTCTTCAATCGCGGCAAATTCTTGCTCGATTTTTTCAAGACTCTTTAAAATCTTTTTATCGTTTTTAGAAAAACTTTTAAAAACACTGTTAAAAGACTGTCGATGGATAGAAGCAGAATACATTTCACGCGAACGATTCACAAGATTATGAGCTTCATCGATCAAAAAGTAATACTCTTCGCTGTTATCCTCAAAAAAACGACGTAAGTATACTGTAGGATCAAATAAATAGTTATAATCTCCAATGATCACATCACAAAATAAACTAATATCAAGGGAGAATTCAAAAGGAGAAACAACATGTTTTTTGGCATAACTTTCAATCACAGAACGAGTCATTTGGTTTTCATGATGTAAAATGTCCCATAGTGCTTCATTGATGCGATCATAGTATCCTATAGAATAAGGACTATCGTCTGGATTGCCCTCTTGTTCTTCTGGAAAGCGTATTTTATCTTTTGCTGTGATGGTGACACTTTTTATTTGTGCACCTTTATCCGCTAAAACAGTTAATGTATCTTCGGCCACTTGTCTAGTGATGGTTTTAGCTGTTAAATAAAAAATTCTATCCGCGCGGTCTTCTCCTAAAGCTTTGAACGCTGGAAAAAGTGTAGAAATAGTCTTTCCTATTCCAGTAGGTGCTTCAACAAATAACTCTTGCTGACTACGTAAAGTCTTATAAGCTGCTGCCGCTAGTTCACGTTGTCCACTACGAAACTTTTGATAGGGAAAATCCATTTGCTGCAGTGTTTTATTACGTTGCTCTCGCCATTTTTCTTGAAAGACCAACCACTTATGATATTCTTTTATTAGCTTATCAAAAAAGTCTTTTAAAAAACTCCATTCATAAGAACGTCTTCTTTGGACGGTTTTTTCTTCAATCGTTTGATAATAGCTTAATTGTACTTGGATATTGGTTAAATCATTTTGCAAAGAGTAGATATACGCATAGACCATCGCTTGATAGAAGTACATTTCAATTTGATCATCTTCTAATTCTTCAAATTGTACTTCCGAAGTTTTTATCTCATCAATAATCCAATCTTCGTCTTCTTTAAAAATACCATCTGCACGACCTTCAACAGTGATCTTATCATTTTCAACAGTTGTTTCTTCTTTTAAAAATACTTCTTTTTGATAATTATCTCCGGCAGCTTTTTGCAGTTTGCGATGGATTTTTGCCCCTTCTTGTGCAGTATGATTGCTAGTTTTTTGACTGCTAAGGTTTCCTCTGCGTAGAATAAATTCAACGAGATGTCTGACCGAAATTTTCTTAGAAAACATGTTGCCACCTTCTTCCAAACTATTATTATAGAATACTTTTATGTATTTTTACAGCAAGAGAAAAAAATCTACTCATCTTCTTTGTTTGTAGGAATAATTTAAGTTATACTTGAGTTAGTATTTTATAGAGGGGGTTTTAACTTTTATGCGTATCAATCGATTGGTAACAGGCGATATTGGCGAAAATTGTTACTTAATATGGCAGGACCAATCGCTTTTAATTATTGATCCAGGCGCTGATGCCTTTACTATTAAACAACAGATTAAAAAAACAGATGCCTTGCCCATCGCGATTTTATTAACCCACGCTCACTTTGATCATATTGGAGCCGTAGATGAATTGCGTGATGAATATCAAATTCCTGTTTATCTCAATCCTTTAGAATTTGACTGGCTACAAGATCCAGTTTTAAATTTATCCGTACAATTACCTGAAGAAAGACAAGTAATCGTTCGTCCTGCAGAGTATAAATTAGAGCTACGTGATTATAATTTAGCTGGTATCTCCTTCAAAGTTGTTCCTACTCCGGGACATTCGATAGGCAGCGTAAGTTTTATTTTTGATGATTTTGTTGTTTCAGGAGATGTTTTATTCAATGGCAGCATCGGTAGAACTGATTTTTACACGGGAAACTACGAACAGCTACTTGATAGCGTTAATTCGCAATTATTCCAATTAGCCGATGAATATACAGTATATCCAGGACATGGTCCTATAACTTCGATCGGTCATGAAAAAATAACGAATCCATTTTTCGTTGATTAATTAAGCAAGGAGTGAAGAAAATGACAAAAACAGAATTATACATCGTAAGGCATGGTAAAACGATGTTTAATACAGTACAACGAGTGCAAGGTTGGTGCGATACGCCCCTTACCAAAACAGGTGCTGAAGGTATCCGATATCTAGGAGCAGGACTTAAAGATATTAACTTTGAAGAAGCTTATGCTAGTGACTCCGGACGCGCTATTGAAACCGCAAGAATTATTTTAAGTGAACTTCCTAAAGGTTCTGAGGTACCTTTTCGTGTAGATAAAAGAATTCGCGAATGGTGTTTTGGTTCTCTAGAAGGTGGCTATGACGCTGAAATGTGGGGCGTTGTCCCTAGAGTTTTGAATTTTCATAATTACGATGAAATGATCGATAAACAAACCAGTTTTAAAGAGATCTGCGAAGCCATCTACGATGCGGATACAGCAAACTGGGCCGAAACCTACGATGAACTAAGTTATCGTGTGCGTACTGGTTTTGAAGATATTGCGCATCGTATTGAAAAAAATGGCGGCGGCAAAGCACTGGTCGTCTCCCATGGTTTAACGATTGCCTTTTTACTGAATTTAATTAACGAGGAAAGTAACGTTCGCATGGACTTAGAAAATGGCTCTGTTACTCGCTTAACTTATGAAAATGGCGATTTCACTTGCCAAGAAGTTGGTTCAACAGCTTATATTGAAAAAGGCAAAGAACTAGAACAAGCTTAATTAAAACAAATAGAACTAAATTATAAAGCAAGTGTAAAAACTTGCTTTTTTAATTGTTAAATATACAAAAAGTGTTGATAAAACAGTGATTTTTAGCTCTTTAGAAACATTTTATCTAGAGATTTATAGTACTGAATACCCTTTTGAATACCCTTCTATATAAATTATGGCGTACATAACAAACTTATCTTAAAAGGTAGGTTTATTTTTTTATCTTTTGTTCGCTTTACCTTTCGAACTTTTGTTCGTTTAATACATTTAAAGATAAAGGAGTGATTTTTATGGAAAATAGAAATAATAATTTCATGAATAAACATGATGTGCAGGTCCGTTTAATCAAAGAGCTAGGAATTGATTTTCACGTATTTTTAAGTGATAAAAAATATTATGAAGATGATTATCAGAAAATAAAAGAAAGCATTGTAGACATAGCCAGAAAGACACTTGAAGAAACGGAGTGATTTTATGAGCACCCTCCACCCTTACGAAGATAGAAAGAAATTAAAATAGATGGGCTTTTACTTATCAGAACATACAAGAACTATGGCAGAAATAGAACAATCAGAACTAGCCATAATTGAGCCTAAACCTGAAATGACACCTGAAGAAATCTTAACGGTTTTAACAGAAGCAAGAGTTAAAAATAAAAAGTGGCAGTACAAACAAATGAGGTTGTTAACAATAAATACTTGCCCGATACAACAGGTTTTGTTGGTGGTTATGACGAAAGCGCCATTATGATAGGAAATGAACCAGTCGAATATGGGGTTATACGTCATATTGAATTTTACGAAGAAAAGAAATAGTTTGACGTACAATAAATAAGGGCTCTCATGGCAAGAGCCCTTAATATAAAGAAAGATAAAATGTTAGTCCTTTCCCATAGCATAATCTTGACAAGCATCACAAACAATTTGTTCAGGATCGCTTTCAGAAGGTAAAAACAGTGTTCCGCAATTTTCACAAACTTCATAGCCGTTTATCTCCATAGCTACAAGTTGCTGTCTTTTTCTTTCTTCTTCATCTTCAAAAATTCTTGTCATTACAAATCTCCTTTCTACATTTTATTATACTAGCAATAAAAAATAAAAAAAGAAGAAAAACCCCATCATAAACAAATACAAAGGCAAATAAAAAAGCCCTGTCGGAGTGACGGGGCTAAAATAAAGTATTTTGGTACATTTCATACGCATCGTTTATAGCTTTATAGATATCAGGATACGTATTTTTTAAATTACAGATTGTTCTTACACCAACCTCATGTGATGACACTGTAGATACTTTGCTTGTTCTACAGTAAGAAGTGTTTTTTAGGCTTAGAAGTGGATATTTATTTATATCTAGTTTAATATCATAATCAAAAATAATATTTTTTTGGTTAGTAATTGAAGATACTGGCAAAATAGTCAAATCACAAGGACCAACTTCTTTTTCAACACCAATAATTAAAATTGGGCGACTTTTAAAATCCATCTTTCCCTTTTTACTATTATAATAAGGGAAACGTGATGTTTTTATTTGTCCTATTAAGTCTCGATTGCTCATAACTGAAGTACCTCATCGTCGAAGTCTTCAAATTCATCCACGTACATATCATACTCGTGATCATATAATCTAACTTTTTTTGCATCTTCTCTGATATCGTCAGTTGATATTGGCGACCATCCGATATCACTTTCATCTAACCCGTTTCTACTTTTTAACCAGCATAATTCATTGTGTGTTAATTCAGCAAGAGCCCAAGGCTCAAACTTGCCATATTCTGCAATTACGTTATCTATGATATAAATTTCTTTATTAGTTAGGTTACTTTCATTCTTAGGGTCAAAGGGTTGATAATCTTCGTCAAAAAAATATCTCAATGAAGGAAGAACGGGTCCATATTTCCAGCCTTCAAAAGTATCATTAAATAATGGTTCATCGGTAAACGCTAAAGATTCTCGTTGTGCAAGATACATCATTTTCTGTAGCTTTAACTCACTATCTTGAAACTTACTTCCTGACCTATCTTCATAACTGTAAACCAAATATTGTGCTAATTCTTTTACAGTAGCCATATAAAACCCTCCCTTCTATTCTCAAATTAATAATAGCATTTTGTATTCACAAGAGTCAAACATTGTTTACAAATAGTATACAATCTTACTGATTTATTAGTATTTTAAATCTTGTTTCGATTTCACAAGCTATGTAAAAAGCCTCTCTCTTAACTGAGGGCGGCTTAATTAGTTAATTAAACGAAATATTTATTTTTTATTGTTTTAGTTAATCATTGCTACATAATGTCTTTGACCGCCCTAACTGATATAAGATAGCCAATAATAGCCGTTGACATTTTTATAAATTCTATAGTAATGGACAGATTGCCCGGCATTATAGTTACATCCAGTATAACTTGCGTTTGTGCCTACACCATTTCTAATCTTGGTTGTATTGCTAAAAGTGTAAGTCCCGCTAGTGTTTTGATAACCGTTACTATTATTACTGGATTGACTGCTGTTTGTCATAGCCACATAGCGTCTTTGACCACCGTAGCTAATATAAGACAACCAGTTATAACCGTTGACATTTTTGTAAACTCGATCATAGTTAACTGTTTGGCCAGCGTCATAATTGATACCAGTGTAACCACCATTTGTACCTATACTATTTCGAATTTTTGTAGTATTTTAAAAAGTGTGGCTACCGTTTTTGTTTTGATAGTCATTATCAGGTTTAGGCGCTTTATTTTCTGGAGATGATTCTTCCGTATTACCTGTATTAGTGTCACCTACTCTATTGCGCAAATCATTAGCTAATTTACTTTTACTAACACCGTGTTGAGCTAAATATCCGTAAGGATCAACATGGTCTCCTCAGATATTTTGAGATACCCATAAGTGAGATTTAATGCTACGACCGCTAGTGTCTAATGTCAATGGAATACCATGCTTTTTAGCCATATCCCTAGCCAAGCTAACATAAGTTTTATAATCCTTTTAAATAGAGTCCTTGCTTACTCGGGACTTCGTAAAGGCGAATTAAGATGCTACAATGGACTGATGTTAAATTTTAAAGAAATGTTTTTAGATGTTAATAAAGCTGTTAAACTAAGCAAACAAAAAGGTGAACATATCGGTCCGACAAAAAACGACTCCTCCACTCGTCTTATTAGTTTAGACGTTAAAACTCTTAAAGTATTAAGGAAATGGAGGCTGGAGCAAAAGAAATATTTCTTTAAATGTGGTATTTCAATGAAAGATGATCAATTTGTTTTTCCTAATAAAAATAACACATCATTTATGTATCGAGATCATCTAATAAATGTTATGAAGAAATATCCAGGCAAGCGTATAACTCCGCATGAATTTAGACACACTCATGCAACTCTAGCTTTAGACGCTGGAATACAACCAAAAGATGTACAAGCTCGTTTGGGACATGCTAATTCTAGTACTACTATGGATATTTATGCTCATGTTGCAAATAATGGCAAAAGGTTAACTCAAACGTTTGTTAGTTATTTAGAAAATTGAATACCCTTTGAATACCCCTTCGATTTTTAAATTCGATTGTTATCCTTAGTAACATTAATGCAAAAAGTTAATAAATCTTAATATTATGGGATTGTTGTCAATTATTGTCATAAATGCATATCTTATAATTAAGTTTTAAAAACTTGCTTTTTTTTATCAAAAATTATTTATAATCCTCTTTTTTAAAGGTATACTTATTTTTGGCATTACTTAAGAAGGGATTGAAAATATGTTTTTTACAAATGTCATTAAAGCGATCATTTTAGGGATCATTGAAGGGATCACGGAATGGTTACCTATCAGCAGCACTGGGCATCTTATTTTGGCAGATGAATTTGTTCGTTTAGAAGCAAGCGAAGCATTTATGTCGATGTTCAATGTAGTTATTCAATTAGGCGCGATTTTAGCTGTCGTCGTCTTATACTTTAATAAGTTAAACCCATTTGCTTCAAATAAGAATACTACCCAAAAAAATGCTACCTGGCAATTATGGTTTCGCGTCATTGTAGCAATCATTCCCTCAGGGATCATAGGAATCTTTTTAGACGATTGGTTAGATGCGCATCTTCATAAATTTTTACCTGTCGCTATTGTGCTGATCGTTTATGGTGTTGCTTTTATTCTAGTGGAAAAAAGAAATCAAAATCGAACACCTAAGATTGCCCAATTAAATGAAATCACTTATAAATTTGCTTTAATTGTAGGGATGTTTCAAGTTCTCTCCTTAGTTCCTGGAACATCAAGGTCCGGCGCTACGATATTAGGAGCTATTTTGATTGGTGGTTCGCGTTTTGTTTCCACTGAATTTTCCTTTTTCCTAGGGATTCCTACGATGTTTGGTGCTAGTTTTATTAAAATCTTGAAATTTTTAGGCACTGGCAACAGTTTTGACTTTACTGGAACAATCATTTTACTTATTGGAACAGTGATTTCATTTATTGTTTCAATCCTTGCTATTAAATTCTTATTGAATTATCTTAAGAAAAATGACTTCACCGCTTTTGGTTGGTATCGTATTGTTTTAGGTATCGTATTGATCATTTATTGGATGGTCGCAATGTAAAAGCATTTAAACATAACAAGCCAAGAGCAATATAAGCTCTTGGCTTGTTGTTTAAGTATTTTTGATAATCATACCGTCGATAAGATCAACAGCATCTTCATGATAATTTATAATCAATTCAAAACCATCGTAGATCTCTTTCCATTTAACAATTTCCAGTACATCCTGCTCTTTACTAAAGAGGTGTTTTTTTAAACGACTATACAGACGATCGCCTTGTGATTCAACGTAATTAACATCTGAAATCAGTTGCTTTAAGTCTTTAGAGTTTTTAAATTTAGGAAATTCTTTCATCGCTTCATGTACACCTTTTGCCGCTTTTGTTACGAGTGCAGCAAGTTTATCGGTTTCTTCACGCATCTGGGTAATCACTAGATTTTCAAACAAGTAAGTCATGGCATTAATACCGTCTAAAATATCATCTAAGCGTTCCGACACGACTAAAATATCTTCTCGTTCGATTGGTGTAATAAATGCGTCATATAACTCATTTGTTAACTCTTCAACGATTTGATCACTGTCTTTTTCAATTTCATGAATTTTCTCGGCTCTTTCAGAAAAATCCGTTGTAGAATAGTTATCCACGATTTCTTCTAAAATTTCTGCTGCTGTATGTACATTTTCGGCAAGTTGTTCCATTTTTTTAAAATAATCATATTGTTTTTTTCTGCCCACTTTTATCTCTCCTTAAAAAATTCCCACAAAAAGCTTAGCCATAATATAAGCAATCAAACCACAACCTGGAAATGTCAGCACCCAAGCTGAGATCATATCTTTTACAATTGACCAATCCACACTAGAAAGACGCTTTGAAGCACCTACACCCATAATTGCGGTCGTTTTTGTATGTGTCGTGGAAACTGGGATTCCAAACATGGAAGCAAAAAATAAACAGATCGCAGTACTTAAATCGGAACAAAAGCCTTGGTAAGTTTCAAGCTTTACCATATCCATTCCCACAGATTTGATAATTCTCATTCCACCAATTGAGGTTCCGATTCCCATGGTAAGCGAACAAAGTGCCATAACCCAGATGGGGATAACAAATCCATTTCCTGTCTTTTCAGCTAAACCATTATAGTATAAACCTAACATGAAAACCCCCATGAATTTTTGGCCATCTTGTGCACCGTGTAAAAAAGCATTTGCAGCTGCCGCAACAGCTTGTCCCCAAGTAAAGAACTTGTTTGCCTTTCTTCTGGAAGCATTATAAAATAAAAAACTAATCAATTTAGTGACAAGATAACCACCGCCAAAACCAAATATGGTTGAAAAAAGCAAACCAATAATCACTTTTAGCCATTCTTGGCCATTGACTGCGTCTAAGCCACTCAACGCCATAGCAGAACCTGTCAAACCAGCAATTAAAGCATGAGACTCACTCGTTGGTATGCCAAAGTACCAAGCAGCCACTGTCCAAACGACAATAGAAAATAAGGCTGCCGCTAAAGCAATATGAGCAACATCAACCTGACCTTGTGCTTCAAAAGATACGATATTACTAATTGTTTCTGCTACTTGAGCGTTAAAAATTGTCATTATTAACGCGCCTAAAAAGTTCATTACAACTGCGATGCCAATAGCCATATTCGGTTTTAGTACTCGAGTCGATACGGCAGTAGCGATCGCATTAGGTGCATCGGTCCAACCATTTACAAAGATAACACCCATAACTAGCGTAACTGTAACTACTAATGCAACGCTCAAAATTTTACACCACCATTCATAGTCCGAGCTTATCATAGCACAAAAGTTAGTCATTAGGGAAGCTGATTTATGCTTTAATTCGGTTTTTTATTTGAAAAACAAAAATTAAAATCTTAGCAGCAAATGTAATCCTTATAGTGCTTTAACAACAAAATTCTTTATTGTTATTGCAAACAACTGAAGCATTCTGTATAATGACTATTGTTGAATTATACGTTATTTTCGTATAATATTTTCTGATCCGGAGGTGAAATAAATGCCACAAATTAAAGGTGCAGTCAAACGAGTTCGCCAAAGTTATAAAGTTACTCCTAAAAACTCAGCTCAAATGAGTGCAATGCGTACTGCTATCAAACAAGCAGAACAAGCAGCCCGTGAAAATGCTGATAATAAAGATGCGTTGTTCAAAGATGCTGTAAGCGCAATTGACACAGCTGAATCAAAAGGATTAGTTCATAAAAATAAAGCAGCGCGTGATAAATCACGTTTAAGCAAAATTACCGCTAAATAAAAAAAAGATTTGAAGTTTGATAAAAGCTTCAAATCTTTTTTTATTTTTAAGCCAAAACTAAGCCGCTTGTAAAAGAAACAATTGAAATAAGTATTCTTTATCCATTTGACCTGTTTTGATTTTATAATCATTTTCGATAAGCTCATCATAGAGTCGGGTTAGAATTTTGCTATCCATCTTACGTACTTGTTGAATCGCAAGCTTGACACGATAAGGATGAACATTTAAAGTGCGTGTAATATTGCCTTGTTGATACCCTAGCTTTAAGAGGATCGCTGTCTGTAAATAAATACGTATTTGACTAATTAAAATAGCGTTGATCTTGATCGTCTCTTCTCCTTGTACATGCAGGTCTTCATATAGCTGCAAGGCTTCAGTTGTTTTGCCTTCTAACACATAATTGGTCAAATCAAATACATTGTCTTCAAGTGTTTTAGGAACCAAGCTTTCAACATCATTTTTTCTTATACGTTTGGTTTTAGAAGCAAATAATTGTAACTTTTGTAACTCTCTCATAGCTTTTGTAAGATTAGCATCCGTTAGTCGAATAAATAATTCAAAAGCTTCTCTATCCATATCAATGCCATCATTATCTAATGTCTGTTGCAAAAAACGACGTACCTGTGCTTCACTCATAGGCGCTACATCGATCGTTTCTGCTTGTTTTTTAAATTGTTTCGTAACTTTCTTACGTTCATCAAGTTTTTCATAATCAGCGAAAAAAACTAAAATTGTGCTATCGACCGGATTTTTCAAGTAAGATACAAGACGGTCAACATCATGTTCTGGTGCATTCGTTTTTTTCTCAGCTGTTAAAATAAACGGACTTTCAACAAAAACCAAACGATAATCACCGAAAAAAGGCATGGATTCTGCTTCATCCAGCACTTCATCCACCGTGTTTTCCTCTAGATCAAAGCTAGCAAAATTTAAATCATCAACCCCTAGCTGTAAACTTTCAAGAAAAGCTTGATGTATTTGTTTTTGTAGATATTCCTCTGTTCCAACTACTAAATAAATGGGTTGAAAGTTTTGGTCGTAAATGGCCTGTAAAGCATTTTGAACATTCATAAAATAGCCCCTCTTTTTACTTCTCAAAAGAAATCCTATCACGAAACAGACAGAATGACTAGTCTTGTTTTTGTACTGTAATTTTCATTTTAGGCGCTAAAGTATTCCAAGAATAACGCAGCATTCCCTGTTTATCTGTTCGCAGCGCTTTTACTCCGTAATCTTGTAAAGTATCCATCACTTCTGGGTGTGGATGGCCGAAACGATTATTTTCACCACAAGAGATGATTCCTTGTTTAGGCTGTAATTGCTCAATAAATTCAGGTGCCGTAGAGGTATGACTGCCATGATGTCCCAATTTTAAGACATCAGCTTTTAGTTGAGGATAATCTTTTATCACTTTTTTCTCACCTTCTTGTCCTAAATCGCCGGTCATTACAAAATTTGTGTCATAAATGGTAGTGGCGATTACTAAGGAGTCTTCATTCTCCCCTTTTCCCACATGTTCAGGGCCTAAAATATGAAGTTTTAACTTTTTACCCACTTGGTCTTTACTACCAATTTCTTCAATAGCTGTATTTTTTGTTGTGTCTTTTAAAAGTTTTTTTATATTATCACTTTGAAAACTACCTTTTCCTAGATAAAGAGTATCCACTTTAAATGCTTCCATGACTTCTTTTGCATCCCCCATGTGGTCAATATCACCATGCGTTACAAATAAACCATCAATTTTTTTGACACCTTCACCTTTTAAGTATGGAATTAGCGTATACTCCGCATTTGAGCGATAATTGCGCCTTTGCCAATCTTCTTGAAAAAAATTCATTTTTCCGCCGGTATCAATAACATATACTTCCTGCTTAAATGGAGTTTGAATAACAATACTATCTCCTTGTCCTACATCAACAAAAGCAATAGAAGTTTCTAAAGAAAATAGCTGGAAGACAATTAATAAAAAACTAGGAAGAAGCAAACAGATTTTACGATGATTCTGATAAATATAAACTCCCGCAATTAAAGCTAGTATAGTCAAAAATAAAGGCGGTTGTCCTGTTGTTATAACAAAGGGCTTCGTAAACTTGAGAATTTGTTCAAAAGAAATGATCAACTTTTCCAATACTATTTCTAAGATATTATGGGAAAAGCCTAAAAGATTTACAAAACAACTAGCAACTAACAAGGGCAGTATGATTCGACTAAACAAAGGGACAAATAAGGCTGTTAACAAGCCAGCTAACAGAGGAACTTCAAAAAACATATACATAAGCAGTGGTGCAGCTAATAAAGAGATCTCTTGTGATTGTAATAGACGCTGCCAATGTTTCTTTCGGGGGCTTTGATTAAGCAAAATGACCCAGGACATCCATAGAGATAAAATTCCCGAAAATTGTAGCAATGTTTTTGGATCGTACAATAATAGTAGAAACAATACAATACTAAAACGATCTAAACTTGCAAGTTCAACATTTATTTCTTTAAAAAATAAACGTAGGAGATACATCAAAGAAGCTCGCCAAACACTGATGGTTTGCCCAAATAAAACAACGCTTACAAAAATGACTAGAAAGAAAAGTAAGCCAAACTCAACAAAAGTTAAATTTGTTCGACGCAAAAAGAAAAAGAGCCAACCATAGAATAGATAGACATGCATTCCAGAGATAGTAAATAAATGTAAAATGCCTGCACTACTATAGATTTCTTTAATTTCTTGAAAACTTGTATCACGATAACCGAAAAGCAAAGATAGAACATAGGTCGCTGTTTTGGAAGAAAAATTTGCCTCTACCCAATCAATACAGAAAGCCCGCCATTGTCTTAAAAACGAAATACCGCCTAGCGGACGTTTATTTTGAATCTCTTCAATTCGAAAAGTCCCCAGTTTATGTTTGGAATAAGCAAACCATTTTGCATCAAAACCATGTAAGTTACGTTTATCTTCCAAGGGTAAAAAAGCCCCTGTTACTTGGATCTCCTTATGCCAGTTTGTACGTTTTTGCCAAGATTTTTGTTCTTGCTTATTTTCAACTTGATATTGTCCATCTATTTTATAATCGTCAATTTTACCTTTAAAAGAAACCAAGTCTCCATTTACTTTGATCGTATCATTATAAATCTTAATTTTGGTAGATACTTCCTTTTCTGCTTCTGGAGCTTGAGGTAAAGCCATAGTATGGGCTCTTAGCACTAAAAAAAAGCTGCAAAAAATACACAGTAGCCCTAAGACGACTTGCTTTTTGCAGCAGAGAACAAATGAAAAGTAAATACTAACCAACAATAAAAGGGGCTGTTGAAGTAAATAAGCGTTTAATAAGCTAGCAGCTATAATTATGGGAAAGACTAATTGGTTTTTCCAGGAAAAATCAATCCTGTGGTTCATTCAATTGACCAAAAGATAATTTTTCAAAATAATGAGGTTCAAGCGTGACTTGGTGGACGGCGCCACCAACTTGGTCGATCAATTCTAAAGCATAAGAATCATTATGGTAATTATTAAGATAATGAATCGTCTTAACACCTGCTTGTAACAATGCTTTAGTACATTGCAAACAAGGAAAATGAGTCACATAAATTTCTGCACCTTCAGTAGAAATCCCGAATTTAGCACATTGTAAAATAGCGTTCATTTCTGCATGAATCGTACGAATACAGTGACCATCCACAAGATAACAGCCATGGTCAATACAATGCTTATCACCAGAAACAGAACCATTATATCCTCCAGCGATAATTCTACGATCTTTTACTAAAGTCGCGCCAACCTCAAGACGAGTACAAGTGCTTCTTAAGGATAAAAGTAGCGCTTGGGCCATAAAATATTGATCCCACGGAATACGTTTGTCTGCCATCATTTTCCTCCTTCCTTGATTTTACTTATATTATATTTTAATCGAATCACGCAATTTTTCAACTGTCTTTTCCCCAAATCCTGAAATTTCATTTAATTCGTCGACACTCTCAAAGGCGCCATTTTCTTTTCGATAATCAACGATAGCTTGCGCTTTAGCTGGTCCTACACCGCTTATTTCTTGTAATTCATTTATATCTGCTGCATTAATATCGGTCATATCTTCATTGTTATCTCCTTCTTGTTTATCTCCATCCACCTCCATTTCTTCGGCTTCTTCTTTATTAGGTATATAAATCATTTGTTGATCTTGTAACTTTTCAGCTAAATTCAATTGTTTTTCTTCTGCTTGTTTAGTTAAACCTCCTGCTTCTAAAATGACTTCTTTTACACGCGCATCGCCTTCTAGTTCATAAACGCCAGGCTTATTGATTTCCCCTTTAATATCTACGATGATTTTTCCTGTTTCTTCTGTTGTTTTTTCACTATCTTCAGTTGCTTGTTGAAATGTACTCTCGTTTTCCTCCCAAGCATCAGCTTGTTCATTATTTGATTGACTAAAATAAATGACAAGCACAAAAACTGTAATTAAAGTAGCAAAAATTAAAGGTAAAAATTTTTTAAGCCGTTCTTTTATCATCGATGTCCTCTCCTCCTTTCACCTATAAGTACGCAAAAAAGCACCAAAACTTTTTAACAAAAGAAAATTTTTTCCTAAGTTAAAAAGTCTTGGCACTTAAACAAATTTTTCTATTCTTTCATAATCAAAAAATACGGACTTCTTAATCAATATACGATTATTTATCTAAACCAGCGATTTTACGTTGTTTACGGTTCGATTCCTCTGCAACATATTTCAGTACAGTTCGAAATTCCTTACGGGAAGCGTTTTTTGAAAATTGTGCATAGTTTCTCTCATACTTATCTAAAATTCTTTGAGCTGCTTCTCTACTCACCATTTAGCTTCGCCCCCATTCTTCAAAAGAAAATTTTTTCCTAAGTTAAAAAGTCTTGATGCTTAAACAAATTTTTCTATTTCTTTCATAGATGTGACTCGGTAATCTGCTTGAATGTCAGTAAGTAAATTCTCATTATCAAAAAATATGGTAGCAACACCTGCATTTTTTCCAGCGTCTACATCCAACGCACGGTCGCCGATCATTACTGTTTTTTTAGGATCAAGACTATACTGCTTTAACAAATAATTCAGTGAAGTTGGATCCGGCTTTCTGGGAGAGTTATTTTCTGGACCTACGACTTCAGTAACTAAATCAGCTAATTGTTCTTTTTTCAATAAAGCCTGTGTAGACGCTTGTCTACGATGAGATAAGATCATATTGGCTTTGTGATTTCTAACAATAAGCGTCAAAACTTCTTTTGTTCCTGTAAAACTTCGAGGAATATAGTCAGTTTTTTCTTCATAAACTTTTGCCTTTTTAGATAATTCGGCAAAATCTAATTGATATTTTTCAGCGATTTTAGCCGAAGAATATTCTTTTAAAATCCGATAAACTTCTTCTTTTGTACTATCGATGTTATATTCTTTTAAAGCTTGCAAATAACCCTGTACAATCATCGGATAAGTATCAAACAATGTACCATCAAAATCCCAAATAAATGTATTAAACAACAAATTTTCTCCTTTTTTTATTTTCATACTTATTTTACCACGCTCTTTTAAGAAGTACTATGGGTTAATTAAATTGAGACGCTTTCACCTCATTGTTCATAATAACGAAGGTGTATTCTCCTCCATTTGCTTCCTGTTGTACTTTTTGAATATATCTAAATCCTACTTGTTCATATACTTTCATAGCACGTTGATTAAAATCAGCTACCGATAACCAAATTGTAGGACGAAAATAATGCTTATTTAAATAATCAACAACCAACTGAACAAAAGATTTTCCAAAGCCCGCTCCTGTTAATTTTGGTTTCATTCCAATTCCCATTTCTATATGGTTTTTTGAAGAATAATCTTTAGGAAAAACACAAAAAAATCCGACCAATTCATTGTTATTCTTGACTGAGAAATAGGTATTCTTTCTTTGCTCTTTATTTAAGATTTCATCATAATCTTCTTGGTCTGCCGTCATATCATAAAAATTGTAAGGCGCTGGATACTTCCACTTATTAGCTATTTCTAATGCTTCTGTTTGATCCATTGGTTTTATTTGTATATTTTCAAACATGTCATCCCATCCTTTTGTAAACCATCACCATAAAACAAACAGCTAAATCTATTTCAGCTGTTTGTTAAAAAAATTAAAATTTCATTTGTTCAATTCGATCAAAAGCTTCTTTTAACATTGAGATTTCTTGTGTGACCGCTAGGCGTACATGTTGATCACCAGTAGTCACACCAAATGCCTTGCCCGGTACCACAAGGACTTGAGTTTCATCCAGTAATTTTTTAGTAAAAGCAGCAGAATCTAGGTGTGTATCAGCGATATTTATAAATGCGTACATTGTTCCTTGTACTTCTCCTAAATGTAGAAAATCAATCGCATCGACACGTTTTTTTACATAAGCAAGACGCTCTTTAAAAACATTGACGACCTCTGGAATAAGTTCGTCGGCGTGTTGCAATGCATAAATCCCCGCTTGTTGCGAAATAGATGGCGCAGAATAGGTAATACTTTCATTGATTAGTTTGGCTATTTCACTAACATAAGATGGTGCAATCATATAACCAATACGCCAACCTGTCATCGCAAATGACTTTGAAAAGCCACTGAATGTTATGGTATTTTCTGGAGCAAACTTTGCCATAGGTGTAAATGAATGATCAAAAGCCAGTTCTTCGTAAATTTCATCAGAAAAAATAAATAAATCATGTTGAATCGCAATATCTGCAATTTTTTTAAAAGTTTCTTCTGAGAAAACTGCTCCAGTTGGATTATTAGGTGAATTGATCACTACAGCTTTTGTCTTTTCACTGATCGCTTGTTCTAATACATCTGCTTCTAATTGAAAACCATCTTTTTCATAAGTAGGTATAACAACTGGAGTGCCCCCAGCTAATTCAATTTGATCTTTATAAGGAGAAAAATAGGGCTCATGAATGATGATCTCATCGCCAGGATCAGTAATCGCCAAAAGCGTCAAATACATACCATGCATCGCCCCAACAGTCGCGCGTACTTGATTTGCGGCAAAGTCTAAACCATAACGACTTTTATAGTGCTCGATGACCGTTTGAATAAATTCTGCACTACCATCAGATGCGGTATAACGCGTATGTCCAGCTTTGGCATCTTTAGCTGCTTGGTCAATAATAGCTTCATCTGTAATTAAATCAGGATCACCAATCGATAAATCGATCAATCCTTCCTGACTTTTGGCTAATGCACCAATATCCATCATAATATTTTCTTCTGGTTCTTGATACTTTTTTGCTAAATTATAGCGATTCATGAGTCACTTCCTCCCCCATTACTTTATAATACTTTTTTCAAAAAGCTTTGTGTTCGTTCGTTTTTTGGATGGTCAAAAATCTCTTCAGGTAAACCTTCTTCTTGAACGATACCATCATCCATGAAAATCACTCGATCAGCGACTTCTTTTGCAAAACCCATTTCGTGACTGACAACGATCATCGTCATTCCTTCTTCAGCTAAGGTCTTCATAACAGATAAAACTTCGCCTACCATCTCTGGATCCAAAGCAGAAGTGGGTTCATCAAATAACATCACATCAGGGTCCATTGCCAGGGCCCTTGCGATAGCTACCCTTTGTTGCTGTCCACCTGAAAGACTAGCTGGATAACTGTCATCTTTATCAGTTAAACCTACTAAATCCAACAATTCATGTGCTTTTTTCTTTGCTTCTTCTTCGCTTTGTCCCTTTACTTTAATCGGACTAATAGTAATATTTTCTAAAACTGTTTTATGGGGAAATAAATTAAAATTTTGAAAAACCATCCCCATTTTTTGTCTTAATTTATCAATATCATTTTCCTTTGCTAAAAGATCATTACCTTCAAATAAAAGCGTGCCTTCAGTGGGCTGTTCTAATAGGTTTAAACAACGTAAGAAAGTACTTTTTCCACTACCGGATGGACCGATAACCACGACAACTTCACCAGCCTCAACTGATAAGTCAATACCTTTTAACACTTCATTTTTATCAAACGATTTATGCAGATTTTCAATATTAATCACTTGTCTTCATTCTCCTTTCAGCAAATCCTAGCAAACGAGAAAGCGTAAAGGTCAATACAAAGTAAATCAGTGAAACAACTAGATAAGGCAAGAAGGGTTTAAAACTTGCACCTTGCACATTCCCAGCTTGAAAGATCAGCTCGGAAACACCAATCACTGAAATCACTGAGGATTCTTTAATAACGGTAACTAATTCATTACCTAAAGCTGGCAGGATGTTTTTAATTGCTTGCGGGAAAATAATATAACGCATAGACTCTGTACGATCCATACCAAGTGAACGCGCAGCTTCCATTTGCCCTTTATCGACACCATTGATTCCTGCGCGGATAATTTCTGCAACATAAGCGGCACTATTAAGCGATAGAGCAATACAGCCGGCCACAAAACGTGAAAAATCAAGCCCTAAGATTCCTGTTCCAAAATAAACAATAAAAATCTGTACTAACAAAGGTGTTCCTCGAACATACTCAATATATATAGAAGCTAATGCTCGTAAAATTTTTATAGAAGACAATTTCATTAAAGCAAAAATGACACCGAAAATGATACCAAAAATCACGCCAATGACTGCTAAAAGAATCGTATATCCAGTACCTGAAAGATAGTAAGGATAATATTGAGCAAAAAAGCCTTGGTCTTCTTCACTAAACATCAGTTCATTAGCTTCTTCTTGGTAACCTTCCATTAGGTTTTCATCATTGATTGTTTGAATAGAATCATTAATATTTTCAGCTAGCACTGGTGAATCTTTAGGAAAGGCGACCGCTGTTTCTTTATCTCCTTCTTCAAATTCTAGATCAGATAAAGCTAGATCGTCGTTTTCATCTACATAAGCTTCGGCTACTGGACCCTCTAATATAGCAGCATCAACTTTTTCATTTTTTAAGTTCATTACAACATCTGGAATTTTTTGTAAGGAAGTAACTTGAGCACCATTTAATTCATCATTAGCTAGTTCTTCTTGAGTGGTTTGTTTTTGCACACTAACCGGTACATCTTCAAACTGCTCACCACTAGTGTATTTATCTTGATCTTCTTCTCTTACCACTAAACGTTGTTGTGAATTCATATAAGGTTCAGAAAAATCCACTTCCTGTAAACGTTCAGGTGTTGGCGACATACCAGAAATGATCAAATCGATTTTTTCTGTGTCTAAAGCGCCCAATAAGGCATCAAATCCCATTTCTTCGACACGTAGATCTACACCCATATCGTCAGCAATTTTTTCTGCGATAGAAATATCAAAACCTACGATTTCATCTTCTCCATCTACCGTAGCATGAAATTCATAGGGTGCATAGTCAGCTGACAAACCAACAACTAGCTCCCCTCGATCTTGAATAGCCTCATAACGTTCATCTTGTTCTTCTTCAGCTGCGACCTGCGTCATTGGAAACAGCTGTGCAAACAACATAAACAATGGTAATAAAACTAAAAATATCTTTTTAAACTTTCCCATTTGCTATCTACCCTTCTTGTTTAAGATTATTGCATAAAAATTCATTAATTAATTGCAATTTATCTTATCACAATTCTAGCAAAAGAGAAAGTATTTTTTGTTTTATTTTTATACATTTTTTTGAATTATTTATATTGCAGTGTATATAGACATCAGAAAAATAGCCATTCACATAATCATTGATTTTTATACAGTGCATAAAAAACGCATATATTCATTTATTATACAAAAAAACTTTTATGAATAAAAATGCAACTTTTTTATTTGTTTTCGTATTTAAACGAACATGTCTCTATATGGTCGTTGATCATTCCGATTGCTTGCATAAAAGAATAAACAATGGTCGGACCCACAAACTTAAATCCTACTTTTTTTAATTCTTTACTTATATGCTTTGACAAGTCAGTACTTGCTGGTATTTCTTCCATGCTTTGCCAGTGGTTAATGATAGGATGTTCAACAAAAGACCAAATATAAGTAGAAAAACTCCCATATTTTTCCTGCATAGTTAGAATCATCTGTGCATTATTCACCGCGGCCCTTATTTTTAAACGATTACGAATAATTTTAGGATCAGCTAACAACTCTGCGATTTTAGTTTCATCATAATTTGCCACTTTTGTGTAATCAAATTGATCAAAAGCTGAGCGAAAATTCTCTCTTTTATCTAAAATAGTTGCCCAACTCAAGCCTGCTTGCATACTTTCCAATACGAGTAATTCATAAAGTTTCTGATCATCTTGAGTAGTTTTACCCCATTCATGATCGTGATAATCTTGCATTAAAAGACTTGATTTAGCCCAATCACAACGAACTGTCATTCATTAGCTCCTTTCATTCAATCCCTACTTTTTTACTCCTACGCTCCATTAATACAGAATCACGCCATACCCCATATTGATCTTTGCCTAATTTTTCCCGATAACCAACTTTACGAAAGCCACATTTTTCATGTAGACGCTGACTTCCATAGTTATTTGCAAAAATATCAGCCTCTAAAGTCCAAAAACCAATCTTCTCTGAATAATCAATTAAATAATTTAATAGCGTTGAACCTACACCTTTTCCTTGATAATCTTGATCGATATAGATACTAACTTCCGCTACCCCATGATATTGCGGAATCGAATAAGCTTGTTTCAAAGTTGTCCAACCTGCGATTTTTTTGTCAACCAATAGTACAAAACGGCCTTCTTTTAGACGCTCTTTATCAAATTCTTCATAGCTTAAATTTTCAACAGTAAAAGTCGCCAAATTTGTTTCCATTCCTTGGCGATAGATATCATATACAGACGTCCAGTCTTTTTCTTCCATTGCTCGAATTTTATATTGCATAAATACCTCCTTAGCAGTTAGTTATTTAACTATTATTCTATAGAATGACAAAAAAAGCAATTATGCTCTTTTAAAAAGAACACAATTGCTTTTAATAGTTCATTTAACACTTATCTATTGCTCTAATTCTTTTAGTGCTTCTTTGATTTCAGTGTCACCGCTTATGACGTCAAATTCTTTTTTACGAGTATCATCATTATCTAAACTGTCAACAATAATTTGTGCCACGTCACTGCGAGTGATACTTCCGCTTTCCACGAGCGTTTTGGCTAATTTAACTTTTCCTTCAGCTTCATCATCGGAAAGAAGGCCTGGACGTACGATCGTATAGTCTAGCCCGCTATTTTTAAGCCATTGGTCGGCATAAAATTTCGCAGGATAATAAGGACCTAATTGATCTAACCAGTCTGGATGAGGATCTTCTAACCATTGTTGGCTACCAAGTGCACTGACAATAACAAAACGATCAATACCAGCATCCTTAGCTGCCTCAACAGCTTTCGCCGTGCCATCTAGATCAACAAACATCGTCTTATCCGCACCAGTGCTTCCACCAGAACCTGCGGTAAACGCAATAGCATCAGCATCTTTAGCTGCTTGACTAATATCACTGATAGATCCTTCCAAGTCTGCTAAAACAGCCTCTACACCTTGCGCTTTAAAATTTTCTAGCTGATCTTTTTTACGTACCATGGCAATCGGAGAATGATTTTGGGACTCTTGTAGTTTTTTAACTAAGATTTTACCTACACTACCATGTGCACCAATAACTAATACTTTCATGAAAACATCTCCTCTTTACTTCTATAATTAATCCTAACACTAAGTTGTTTATTTTTCCCAAGATTTGATTTGAGCTAAAAAAGTAGGATTATCCTATCTTTAAATTAGCAAACAGATTAAGTGACTTTGATATTAAAACATGAAGGACGTTGGTTTAAATACTTTTCTTTCCAGTTTATTTCCAGTTTTTCCCATCTACCAGCGTCCTTTGCTAAACGATAGATACCGTAGTTATTCATGGCGTAAAACACATTCGTATCTTTTGGGTCCGCTACTAAATTATGAATCGATGAATGATCTTCCGGCAAACCAGCAGTAATGTCAATCCAAGGGTTATCACCTTGTTTACTTACGATAGACTGCAGAGTATTCAGAAATGCTGTGCGCATGTCTAGGACTTTTCGCAGCTGAAATGATACGATCAAAAGAATCATTAGGATTGAGCGTCATATTGTAGGCATACGGATGCTTTTCCAGTCCTTCACTCATATACTGCCAGCTCTGTCCCCCATCTTCACTTTCTGCATAAGAATGCCCTTTTTTGTTGATACCATCTCCACAAGCTGCATAAAGTCTGTCAGGAGATTGCGGATGTGCAAGTAAGGTATGAATATCTACAGGACTATCATCAGGGCGGTCGATCCAGTCTGTCCCATAATTATTTGTATAAAAGAAAGCACCTGCTTCAATAGAAATACCCAAATGATTCTCAGCAAAATAGCTTGGCGTGATCCAACGTACATAATGGGTATAAGGGCGCGGCGGAAAACTCCAATGCTTCTTAGAAGAAAGGGACTGAATATTCTTAAATTCCTCCCATGTCTCTCCGCGATCCTTCGAATAATAAAGCATACTTGGCTCTGTTCCGGCATAGACAATACTGTTTCCATTTGCTTTTTTTAACGGACTTACAGCAACAGAGGTAACTTTTTCCGATTGGATAGCTTTTCCAATAGCGCTCCAGTGTTCTCCTCCATCTTCGCTTTTAAAAAGACCGTCAAGCTGTGTGCCGCAATAGATAATATTTTTATCTTGCGGGTCAATAGCAATTCTAGTAGGTTGCATTCCTTCTAAATGTGAAAAAGAGCGATAACCATTTGCAGTTTCTTTAACAATAAGTAACTCATCATCCATACCTAAGAAAAATTCTCTCATACTGGTTTTCCTCCTTTAGCTATGATTCTGATTTAATTGTAAAGCTTTAATAGGAAAAACAAAAAGATAGCGCTTTCTAGTTTGGGAAATTTTACTGTCCTCTTTATTTATACTGTGACAAAGTGGACAGTAAAAACTATTCTTCTAATACTTTAGTTTGTTCGTTTACTGTTTTAAAATTTGTCACTAGCTTTTACACCCATTCTCGAGTCCAGTACTTCCCCTCTTCATAATCCTGAATTTTACCGTTTAGCCTATCAAGTGTCTCTGCAATCTCTTTTTGTTTTTCAATTAATTTGTTTCTTTCTTCTTTTAATAAAGCTTTTCTTTCTTCTATTGTTTGATTTCCTTGCTGAAATAATTTTGTATAACGTCCTAGTGACTCGATAGATAAACCAGCATTTCTCATACAAACAATAAAATCAATCCATTGCAAGTCTTCTTGTTGATAGTCACGAACGCCACCTTTTTTGCGTTTTATTCCTGGAACAAGACCTTCTTTTTCATAATATCGTAAAGTAACGGCAGTGACACCTACATGTTTTGCTGCCTCTGAAATATTCAAACGCATCTTCTCTCCTTTATTTATAATGTATGATTTTTGCTTAGAGCCAAGAATAATTTTATCAGTCTACCATAATGCCAAAGGTTCACTAGAATTAGGTTCTGGATAGACTGCATTAATTTTTTCCAAGTCTTCTTGAGAAAGTTTTATATCTATAGCTTTTGTATTATAGTAAACATGCTCTGGGTTACTAGATTGTGGAATCGCTATGGTATTTCCATTGCGTATATTCCAAGCTAACAAAATTTGGAAAATTGTTGCTTGATGCTTTCCCGCAATTTCTTCCAAAACTTTATGTTTTGTATGGCCACGGTCCACTGGAGCATAGGAAATAACTGGCATATTGTGCTGATTCATTTTCGGAATTAAGTCATACTCAATTCCCCGATCTACAATATTATAACGTACTTGGTTTGTGGCACAATTTTTTTCTTGAGGAAGTTGCCATAACTCTTCCATATCTTTTATATCTAAGTTTGAAACCCCCCAGGCTTTAATTTTGCCTTTATTTTTTTCTTTTTCTAATGCTTCTACAGTTTCTTCTAACGGAACAGGACCTGGCCAATGAAGTAAATACAGATCTAAATAATCGACATTCATTCTTTTTAAACTATTATCTAAACTTTTAGGCAGTTGCTGCTTTGAAGCATTGGAAGGTAAAACTTTTGATATTAAAAATAAATCTTCACGTTTATAGGGCGCAATCGCCTTTCCCACAAAAGTTTCGGCATTTCCGCTTCCATACATTTCTGCAGTATCGATGACTTGTGCACCTTGATCAAGTCCTGTGCGTAAAGCTTTTACTTCTTGCTCAAGTTTTTTTGAATCGTCTCCCATATTTAAAGTTCCTAGACCTATCGGATGAACTTCTCTTCCTGCAATAGTTACTTTTTTCATGATAACCTCTCCCTAGCTTATGCTTAAAGTATTCGAAGTTTAAGCTGTTTATTCTTATAAATTAAAACCATAACCATTTAACATTACTTCAGCTATTATATGTTTATATTAATAGTTAAAGTCCAGATTAAGTCAAATATATAGAAAAAATATCATACTATTTTTTTGTTTTATTCATCAGCTAAATTTATCTGGTATAATTTATCATCGTCAGAAGAACCTTCTCCTCTTATTACTTATAATAAAAGGAGGATATAAGAATATCAAATACCTATACTAAATATCGAACTATGCATAAAAGCTATAGCAGGAACTGCTGCTAGAAAAACCTATTCTTTATTAGACATCGGATTGATTATTTGAAAATTTATCTTGAATTTCTTCATAAAACACGTTAGCAGCGTTAGAAAAAACTTGATGTTTCTTCCAAACAATGTTTAAACCAGATTCAAGTTTTGGTTCTAATGGTCTGAAACAAAGACTGCTATCATTGGATGTATGGGCTATTTTATCAATAGTGACAGCATAGCCAATCCCTTCTTCCACCATGATCGCTGCATTATAGATAAGATTATACGTACTAACCACATTTAATTTATCGTAATCTTCACCAAACCATTCAGCAAATTCATTTCTAGTTAATCCTGGCTTCATTGCCTGTCTTGAAAGCAGCAGAGGAACATTTAACAAGTCTGTTTTTTGAATGGTTTCTTTGGCCGCCAAAGGACTATCTTTTTTCATAACAACTCCCCAAACATCTTTAGCTGGAATATTGATATAATTATATTTAGATAAATCTGCCGGTTGAATCAGTATTCCGAAATCAAGTATCCCTTTATCAAGTTTTTCTGTCACTTCATCGGAATTTCCACTATAAAAGTGATATTTAATTGACGGATATTTATACTGTATATCTTTTACTATTTGGGCGATCAATTTCATAGCTTCTGTTTCTCCACCACCTATATAAATATCTCCCCCCATTGTTTCTTCCATAGAATGAAATTCTTTTTCAACTTTACCCACCATATCTATAATTTCTTCTGCTCTTTTTTTCAGAATCATTCCTTCCTCTGTCAGAGCAATATGATGACTTTTTCGAACAAATAATTTTTTACCCAATTCCTCTTCTAATTCTTTTAATTGTCTTGATAACGTAGGTTGGGTAACATGCAAAAAATTTGCTGCTCCAGTAATACTACTTTCTCTTGCGACAGTTAAAAAATAGCGTAGAACTCTAATTTCCATTATATGATTCTCCTATCGTTCATTATCTACTATGAAATACTCGATATACATATCATACCACGGAGAATAGTGTGGTGCTTAATAAGAAGGGGAAGAAGTTTGAAAGATAAAAGCAACAATAATGATAAAAGAGATGACTGTTCGCATCATCACTTTCATAATAATTTTTAAACGCCATGCTACAATTAGGAGGTGAGCATGGCGCATAGATTACTATTTAATTAGTGTATTAACTTGATTAAGGAATTAACACAATGGTTTTAGTTGCTTTTCTCGATTCTAATAATTCATGTGCTTTGGCAGCATCACTTAAAGCAAGCTGCTTTGGTTCGGCGATTTGAATGGTACCAGCCTTTATAGCGCTAAATAAATCATTTCCCATTGATAGAAGATGGTCATAATTTGTCACATGATGGTCTAAATCGGGAAACGTTGCATATAAGGACCCTTTGGCTGCTAACGTTCCCATCTCCAACTCAACAGGTCCAGAGGCTGCACCAAAGTTTACATAATAACCAAATGGATGCAATGAATCTAAGGATGCTTCAAATGTTGCTTTTCCAACCCCATCATAGACTACATCGCAGCCTTTCCCGTTCGTAAATTCGCTCACACGCTGAGCAACATCTTCATGACGGTACTCAATGACCAGATCACACCCACTTTGTTGGGCAATTTCAGCTTTTTGAGAAGAACCAACTGTACCAATTACCGTAACACCTTTACTCTTTAGCCATTGAGTCATTATATTACCAACACCGCCGGCAGCTGCATGGACAAGAGCAACTTCTCCTGCTTGAACTGGATAGGTATGATGAATTAAATAGTGTGCGGTTAATCCTTTTAATGTTGAAGCAGCCGCTAGTTCATAACTCATTTCTTCAGGTAATGGAAGTGTTAAATGCGCAGATACAATATGTTCTTCACCGTAAGCTCCTGGAGATTGGGTGTAAACGACACGATCTCCTGTTTTAAATTCTTCTACCCCTTTGCCAACAGCAATCACTTCTCCAGCGCCTTCTTTACCTGGTGTAAGTGGTAAATCTCCCCCTGTTCTAGTGTAAATATCCGTGTAATTTACGCCGATTGCATGGTTGCGGACTTTGATTTCTCCTTCTTCTGGTTCACCTAATGATACATTTTCTAAGTGCATCACTTCAGGACCGCCATGTTGGGTTACTACTATTTTTTTCATTACTCTCATCCTTTCTGTAATTTATGTTTCACCAAAATTCTTATATCAATCACCTAACGCAAACCGAGCGCTTACTCCGATAAAGCGCTCGGTTTACGAGCGTTCGCATACGATAGTATGTGTATTGATTATAGAAACGCTGCATTATCAACTTGGAGAATTTGTCCTTTCATTTTCCGCCCCATATCACTTGCCAAAAATAAGCAGGCATTCGCTTGATCAATAGGGTCTGTCTCTTCGGCCTCCCAGCTCACATATTTTTTCCCTAATTCTAGTTGTAATGTTCCACCTGGATTTGTACCTTCCAAGTTACCTTTATGCATTGGCGTCATTGTTGTTCCAGGTGCAATTGCATTGCAACGAATATCTGTCTCAGATAAACGAATAGCAACATTGTGTGTTAAGGTGTTAAGAGCACCTTTAGATGACGCATAAGCTACGCCATTAATTGGATGCTTCCCGTTGACAGAGGTAACATTAATAATGACGCCATCATCTTTTGGCAAGAAATATTTTAAAGCTTCACGAACATATCGTGCTGGCCCAAAATAATTAACATCGAATATTGCTTGCATACGTTCATCTTCAATTTCATCAATAGCATCTCCGTCAACGACACCTGCATTATTAATTAAAATATCTATACCACCAAATTGTTCAACTGCTCTTTCAAATACTTCAGAAACTTTAGCTGGGTCAGTAACGTCAGCGACCATACCTGCGGCTTGCATTCCTTTTGCAGTAATTTCTTCCACTACTTCATTTAATTGTTGCTCATCTATTTCTGTAATGAAGACAGCTGCTCCTTCTTCGGCAAATAATTCTGCTGTTGCTTTACCAATTCCTGATGATGCACCTGTAATAATTGCTACCTTATTTTCTAACATGAATTTTCCCATGATTTTAATCTCCATTCTGTTTTATTGTTATCATTTAAAAATATATGTTTATTCAAATTTTATACTGGTCTTATATTTTTTATACTTCTCTTTTTACCTCCCACATTTGCTATTTATCTCTATTTTATTTTTTAAAATATAATATTACAAATGCTTATTTTTTATATACTGATATGCCTTTCGAGTATTTCATTTATTAAAGAATCATCTTTTATAAGAAAATCAGTAAATTATCAAAACTAATTTTTCAATTTTGATACTTCGGACACTACGCCTCGCTTCCACTCGCCCTAGTACTGTTCATCTCTTCGCTTACGCTTTGATCTCATCAAGGTCTAAGCGACAAGTCGCTAAGGCCTTGAAGGATCTACTCTCAGCTTCCTTTGGTCGCTGAATCGTAGTGATTCACAGCAAAAAGAAGTATCTACTCAAAATAAAATTAATCAAGTAGATACTTCTAATAGTTGACATCCTAAATTACACATAACATTATCTCATATTTACACAAGTTTTAATTGTTTCATCGCATAACTGAAACCATTATTTTCTATACTTTTAGTAATATAATCTGCATAGCTTTTTACTTCCTTGGGCGCATGATCCAATACAACGCTATAAGGGGAATACTCCAACATTTCAATATCATTATAGTCATCACCAACTGCAATTACAGGTTCCAATGGTTGGTTGAAATGCTCTAGTATCTTTTGCATGCCAACTTTTTTATCCACACCTAATTTACTGATTTCTCCACCTGAAAATACATTAGACAAGGATAAAGGAGTATATCTAAAATTATCTCCTAATTTCTTTCTGATATGTTCTACAGTGATTGTTGGATGGAAATAATGAATTTTATTTACTTTAATAGTTGATAAATCATAGACTTCTTGCGTACGTTCTTTAACATCATTTTGCATCCGCAGTTCTTCTTCATATTGTTCTTTGGAAATACTTGTTTTATCAGATAAAACTTTTTTTTGCCTTTCTAAGTAATTGTTTTTTTGCCCGGCTTTTACCCAAATATAATCGGCAGCTTCCATGTGATAAGGAATATTTAATTCATCTAGATAGTCTGTAATTCTAATTAATTCTTCGCCAGATAAATGAGCATTATAAATAACCTCGCCATCTGCCTGGATAACATTGCCACCTGAACTAATAATATTATCAAATTGCATCTCTTTCAAAGCTTTGCCTAAAGCAGGTAAGGCGCGACCCGTACTTAACACAAGGATATGACCTTGTGATCGCAAATCTCTCAAAGCTTTTTTAGTTTCTTGTGACATAAAATCTCCATTAATTATCGTTCCGTCCGCATCGAAAAAAATAACTTTGCTGTTCATTCGTAATCTCACTCCTAAAATGTAGTTCCAATACCTTTATACGATTTACCTTTTGCACTCAACCAAATATCGTAACCACTTCAGTGAGCTTTTCCGATATTTTCTACCATAGATTACTTACCTATTACTTTAACTTTTTATTAACTGTCTAAAATTCTCTAAAAGGAAATATATGAAGCGCTTTTGCTGCTTGAGTAACATTTTTTTCTTCCACCACCGTTAGAAAATACCTAAGTTTTTTTCTTTCCAAAGTTAAACTCCTCTCCTATTCTTTTTTACTATTATATACATATTTATTCAAATTTTGCATTGGACTTATATTTTTTATACTTCCCTTTTTACCTCTCACCGTTGCTATTTATGTCTATTTTATTTTTTAAAATTAATTATTACAAATGCTTATTTTTTATATATTGATATGCCTTCCGAGTATTTCATTTATTAAAGACTCATCTTTTATAAGAAAACCAGTAAACTATTAAAATTAATTTTTCAATTTTGATAATAAAAAAGAAGTATCTACTCAAAATAAATCAAGTAGATACTTCTTTTATCTGTTATTTACTCATCGCGTTTTAGCTTCATCACTGTTTCTACGTGATGCGTTTGTGGGAATAAATCAACCGGTTGAATACTGTCTGTAAAGTAGCCTTGTTCTGCAAATACTGTCAGATCTCTTGCCATTGTTGCCGGATTACATGAAATGTAGATGAATTTTTCCGGATTCATCTGACAGGCAGTTTCAATAAAGGACTGATCCAAGCCTTTACGTGGTGGATCGACAAAAATTACATCCGGTTGAATGCCTTCTTCCTGCCATTTTGGCATGACGTCTTCAGCTTTACCAGTAACGTAATCAGCGTTTTCGATATTATTTAATTTCGCATTTTCTTGCGCGTCTATTACGGCCTGCGCAATTGTTTCCATACCATAAACATGTTTGTCTTGATCCGCTAATGACAAACCAATCGTTCCAATACCAGAATAAGCATCAATGACGATATCATCTTTTTCTAAATCTGCTAAATCAAATGCCTTTTGGTATAAAATTTCGGCTTGAGGCGTATTTACCTGATAAAACGACTTAGCTGAAATACGAAATGTTTTTCCTAATAATTGGTCATAGATATCGCTGCGCCCTAGTAAAACTTTTTCCTGGTTCCCCATAATTACATTGGTTTGTTTTGGATTCACATTTTGGATAATAGAAACAACTTCGGGCAGTTTTTCTTGAATAGCCTGCGCAATCTTTTCACCTTGGAAAAAATGTTCTTTACGAGTAACTAAAACAACCATCATTTCATGTGAATGATAGCCACGGCGAATAACAATATGACGCAAAAATCCGCTATTATTTTTTTCATTATAAGCTTTTACTTCAAATTGTTGCAAAATTTCTCGAATCACTATAATCGCCGCGTCAATTGCAGGGTCTTGAATAAAAAAATGATCGAGAGGGATTAATTCGTGACTGTTCTTACGATAAAAACCTGTTTGTAAAATACCGTCGATTTTACGAATGGGAATTTGTGCTTTATTTCTATAACCAAAAGGTTGCTGCATACCTATCGTACTTTCAACTTGGATTTCAGGCATTTTAGCTGTCTTTTTTAAAACATTTCGAACTTGTTCTTGCTTAAATGCTAATTGTTGCTCATACTTTAAATGACTAAGCGGCGCAATGCCGGTTCGTAATAGATCTTCATTTTCTACTTCTTGACGATAGGGGCTTTTTTGAAGGATAGAAAGCAGCTTTCCAAAACCAAACTTTTTACCTACTTTTACAATTTTAACCAGTATCTTTTCTTGTGGTAAAGCATTTTCGACAAATATCGGGTAACCATCAATCTTTGCAACGCCCATGCCCAAATGCGATAAATCAACGACTGTTACTTCTAATTCCTGATTTTTTTTAACAGGCATTTCTTCCATAAATGTTTTCTCCTTCTTCTAAATCATTTAGAACGCTCAGAAATAAATTATAGCACCTATCTGTCCATAGATGAAGAAAAAAGGAAACACTTCATGTGCTCCCTTTTTAGCAAAAATAATAGCGAATCATTAAAGTCAGCTATTTTTTATTTTCGTCATCTTCATCATCGATTTCCTCATCATTTAAACGTTCGACTTCTTTGATAAAGCCTTCACTGATTTCTTCTAGTTCTTCTTCAGTTGACACGGCACTATCTGGTATCTCATCTACATCGGCAAACATTTCAATGTGCTGGTGCAGATTTTCAAAAGTCATAGGCGCATCGCCACCGTATTCTCCATCTAAATTGATCATTAATCGCTTTTGTGATTGTGGCACGGAAACTTCTAATTTCGTCGTCTTCGTATAAATTACTCGAGGATCTTCAACGTGTTTGCCATTTCTGAGCATAATCGCTACTAAATGTAAAACTTCAAAGATATTCGCGGTTTTTACGATGATTAAAGAAAATTTACCATCATCAAGTTTTGCGTCAGGAACAATTTGTTCAAATCCACCGACAGAATTTGTTAAACCTAAGAAAAACATAGAAGCTTTACCATCATATTCCCCTTCATCAAATTTCAAATGCATTTTGATGGGTCTAATTTGCGGCAGCAACTCTGCGCCTTTTGCTAAATAAGCTAGATAACCAAAAACTCTTTTTAACTCTGAAGGAACTTCATAGGTTAATTCTGTTAAATGTCCACCTGCTGCAATATTAATAAAATAATTGTTAGGCGTCTTCCCGACATCCATTTTTACAGTCTGATTTTTTAAAATAACTTCAGCAGCCGCTTTTATATTATCTCTTGGGATTTTTAAGGCTCTAGCATAGTCATTTGTTGTACCTCCAGGAATAATCGCCATTTTTGGACGTTTTTCTAAAGGCGCTATTCCATTGACTACTTCATTGATCGTACCATCGCCACCTGCTGCAACAATGAGATCAAAGCCAGCTTGACCTGCTCTTCTAGCTTCATTGGTTGCAGAATATGGAATCGAAGTCGTAGCAAACGCACTTGCCTCATAGCCTGCTTTTTCCAAGACAGCTAAAATATCAGCCAAGTTTCTTTTCATAGACTCTTTTCCTGAAGTTGGATTATAAATTACCCGCGCTCTTTCCATGATTACCTCTTATCGTTTCTCTAATTCTTCTTTTAACAGTTTATTTACTACACCTGGATTTGCTTTACCTTTGGTAGATTTCATAATTTGTCCTACCAAAAAGCCGATCGCTTTGTCTTTTCCATTTTTAAAGTCATCAATCGATTGTTGATTATTATCTAAAACTTCATTGATCATTGGCAGTAACTGTGCTGGATCTGATAATTGTATCCAACCATTAGCTTCTACGATTTCCTTAGGTTCGCCACCTTTTTCAATTAACTCTTGGAAAACTTTTTTAGCGATTTTGGAACTTATCGTACCATCACTGATCAACTGTATCATGCCAGCTAAATTACTTGCTGTCAATTGTGTATCGGCTAAATCTAGTTTTTCGCTATTAAGGTAAGCTGAAACATCGCCCATCAGCCAGTTTGAAGCTTGCTTAGCATCGGCCCCTTGTTGAATGGTTTCTTCAAAGAAATCCGACATTTCTTTTGATAACGTAAGCACTTTGGCGTCATATTCTGGTATGCCCAGTTCATTGATATAGCGTTGGCGACGATCTTTAGGCATTTCTGGTAGTGATTCTCTGATTTTATCTACCCAAGCATTATCAATTTCAAAATTCGGGATATCTGGTTCCGGGAAGTAACGATAATCAGAAGAGCCTTCTTTTACCCGCATCAACACTGTTTCGCCTGAAGCTTCATCAAAACGACGTGTTTCTTGTTGTAATGAACCACCAGATAGTAAAAGTTTAGTCTGACGTTTTTCTTCAAAGGCTAAACCTTTTCTCACGAAGTTTAGGGAATTTAAGTTTTTCAATTCAGTTTTAATACCAAACTCTTCTTGGCCTAAAGGACGTAAGGAAATATTAGCATCACAACGCAGTGAGCCTTCTTCCATTTTCACATCGGAAACGCCGGTAAACTGAATAATTGAACGTAAAGCGTCTAAATAAGCATAAGCTTCTTCAGGTGAGCGCATATCCGCTTCCGAAACAATTTCGATAAGGGGTGTGCCTTGACGGTTTAAATCAACATAGGAATATCCACCGATCCCATGCATGTTTTTCCCTGCGTCTTCTTCTAGATGGACACGTTCAATACGGATTTTTTTCTTTTGTCCCTCAACATCAATTTCAATCCAGCCATCATGTCCAATAGGATCATCAAGTTGGGAGATTTGATAAGCTTTTGGATTATCTGGATAGAAATAGTTTTTCCGGTCAAAATGAGTTTCTTGGGAGATGTCACAGTTCAAAGCTAAAGCAGCTTTCATACCATACTCTAAAGCTGACTTATTCATTACCGGCAAAACGCCTGGATAGCCCCAGTCGATAACATTGGTATTGCTATTGGGTTCTGCTCCAAAATGAGCAGGAGCAGGAGAAAAAATCTTCGTATTGGTTTTTAATTCTACGTGGACTTCAAGTCCGATCACAGTTTCGAAGTTCATTTACTTACTCCTTTCAAATATTTCAGGTTTTTTATTATGGAAATCCGTTGTTTGTTCAAAAGAATACGCTGCTTTGTAGATGGTTTCTTCATCAAAATGATTTCCAATTAATTGTAATCCGATCGGCAAGTCGTTAGAAAAGCCGCAAGGAAGTGACATTCCTGGCAAACCAGCTAGGTTCACTGGGATGGTCAAAACATCATTAGTATACATCGTCACTGGATCATCGATCTTTTCACCTAGACCAAAAGCAACGGTTGGCGTTGTTGGTCCCAAAATCAAATCATAATCAGCAAATACATTTTTAAAATCTTCTCTAATCAGCGTACGAACTTGTGCCGCCTTTTTAAAGAAAGCATCATAATAACCAGCGCTCAAAGAAAAGGTACCTAACATGATACGACGCTTCACTTCATCGCCAAAACCTTCACTGCGAGAGTTGACATATACATCCTCCAAGGTTGCGGCATTTTCACTACGATAACCATAACGGATACCATCATAACGTTGTAAGTTAGAACTAGCTTCAGAAGAAGCAATAATATAATAAGCAGCTACACCATATTTAGAATGAGGTAAACTGACTTCTTCCACCGTTGCGCCTAGTTCACGGAAAGTATCTGCTGCTTTTAAAACAGCTTCCTTAATAGCAGAATCTACACCTTCATCTAAGTATTCTTTAGGCAAAGCGATTTTCATCCCTTTAACTCCGCTATCTAACCCGGCTGTAAAGTCGGGCACGCTTTTTCCAGAAGAAGTACCATCTTTTTCATCAAAGCCGCTAATTGCGTTTAAAGCCAAAGCGTTATCTCTAACTGTACGTGTCAGTGGTCCGATTTGGTCTAAAGAAGAACCAAAAGCGATCAGACCAAAACGTGAAACACGTCCATAAGTTGGCTTCATGCCGACAATGCCGTTAAATGCTGCTGGTTGGCGAATTGAACCACCCGTATCAGTACCTAAAGAAAGCGGGATTTGACCGCTAGCTACTGCCGCAGCAGAACCACCTGAAGAACCGCCTGGAACTTTGGTTTGGTCCCATGCATTTTTTGTTTTTTTGAAGTAAGAATTTTCCGTACTACCGCCCATAGCAAATTCGTCCATATTTAATTTTCCTACAGGAATCATATCGGATTGATAAACTTTGTCCATAACAGTCGCATCGTATATAGGTTCAAAATTGTATAAAATCTTAGAAGCGGCTGTTGTCAAAAGATCTTTAGTTACGATATTATCTTTGATTCCGATTGGTAGTCCTGCTAAAATATTTTCTTCACTAACACCTTTTGCATCAATTGCTTTTGCCATTTCTAAAGCTTTTTCTTCATTTAAAGTGATAAAAGAGTCGATATCTTCTTCTACTTCTTTAATACGATCAAAAGTTTCTTCAATCAATTCAACGACGGTTATTTCCTTTGAAACGAGTAAAGCATGCAGTTCTTCTAATGTTTTACCGTAAATTTTTGACATTATGCTTCACTCTCCCCTTCATTAAGAATCGCAGGTACTTTTATAAAGCCATTTTCGGATTCTGGTGCATTTTTCATCAACTCATCGCGATCAGTGTCGTTTATTGGTTGATCTTCTCTTATTACATTAATTGCGTCACTAACATTAGAAGTAAGTGCGACATCAGTTGTATCTACTTCTTCTAGCGTTTCAACTAGATCAATAATTTCTCCTAATTGCTCAGTAAACTGATGTAATTCATCTTCTGAAAAAGATAGTTTTGCTAATGTGGCTACATGCTTTGCTTGTTCTTCACGAATCGCCATAATATCCCCCTCAATTGTATCTTCATTATATTTTTACAAATTATTTTCACTGTATTATATCACTTTATTGAAAATCCTTGAATAATTATCAAAAAAGTTTACATGATTATTTTTTTAGGTCGAACTATTTTCCAATGCTTCGACCATCTGATCTTCCTGCCAAACGGTCACATTTAAATCTTGCGCTTTGGTTAATTTACTACCGGCATCCTCGCCTGCTACAACGATATCTGTATTTTTAGAAACACTCTCAGTGACTTTGCCTCCCAGATTTTCAATCCGTTTTTTAGCATCTGAGCGCGTATACTGATTTAATTTCCCGGTTAATACCACCGTTTTATCTTTAAAAACAGACTCCACTTCTGCTAATTCACTAGAAGTTTTGCCTAAATATTCAAAATTGACACCCGCTTTTTCTAATTTAGTTAGTAGTTCATCCATTTCTTTTTTAGAAAAATAGGTCACAACACTATCAGCAATGGTCTCTCCCAAGGTATAAAGAGAATTGATTTCTTCTTTTGAGGCCTTTTGCAAGCTGCGGACAGTTTTAAAGTGTTCAAGTAATATTTTCGCTGCCTTAGCTCCAACATGCCACACACCTAAGCCAAAAACCAAACGATCAGCTGAACGCTCTTTACTTTCTGCAATCGCGTTTAAAATATTGTTGGCTGATTTATCTTTAATTTTTTCAAGTGTTAGCAAGTCTTCTTTTTCTAAATAATACAAATCTGCCACATCTTTGACCAAACTGTTTTCATACATTTGGTCTAATATCCGTGGACCTAAGCCTTCGATATTCATCGCATTTCTTGAGACAAAGTGGTTGAGTCCTTCTTTGATTTGTGCTGGACATTTTGGATTAATACAGCGTAGCGCAACTTCTTCATCCAAATGGACCACTTTACTGCCACAAACTGGACAAGTTTCCGGCGCATGATAAGGCTCGCTGTCTTTGTCCCGCTCTTCAAAAATTACGTGAGCAACTTCAGGAATAATATCGCCAGCTTTATAAATGACGACTTTATCATTTATTCGAATATCTTTTTCTTGAATATAATCATCATTATGCAAGCTTGCCCGACTTACCGTCGTTCCTGCTACTTTCACTGGGTCCATGATCGCCGTTGGGGTTAAAACTCCTGTACGACCGACGGGCCACTGAATGTCTCTGATAACTGTCTGAGCCTCTTCAGGCGGGAACTTATAAGCAATTGCCCAACGAGGCGCTTTAACGGTATAACCCAGTTTTTCTTGTTGCTTGAAGTCATTTACTTTAATCACCACACCATCGATCTCATAGGGCAAATCTCCCCGTTTTTCTTGAAAGTCTTCAATATAATCCCAGACTTCATCAATGGAGTGACAAAGCTTGCGTTCTTGGTTCGTTTGAAAACCTAAATCTTCTAATTCTTGCAAGGCCTCATATTGGGAAGAAGAAGAAAGAGAGTTGGTATCTGCTACCGAATATAAGAATGTACTTAGATTTCGTTTAGCAGTTATTTTAGAGTCTAATTGCCGCAGACTTCCAGCCGCAGCATTTCTTGGATTGGCAAATACATCTTGTCCTTCTTCTTCGCGATTTTGATTCAAACGCATAAAAGACTTTTTGGGCATGTAACATTCGCCCCGAGCCTCCAAAGTAACTGAGTTTTTTAATTTTAATGGAATAGAGCGCACGGTCTTAAGGTTTTCTGTAATATCTTCACCGACGGATCCATCTCCGCGGGTTGCGCCTTGCACTAATTTTCCATCTTCATAGCGCAAAGAAACAGATAAACCATCGATTTTTAACTCACAAGTATAAGATACTTGATGACCTAAAGCTTTTTGTACACGTTGATCAAATGCTGTGATATCTTCTTTATTAAAAACATCATTTAAACTGTACAAAGGAACGTTATGAACAACTTTTTCAAAACCTTCTAATACCCTACCACCTACACGTTGAGTAGGCGAATCTTCAGTTACTAATTCCGGATGCTTATTTTCAATGTCAACCAGCTCTTGATACAAAGAATCATAGACAAAGTCTTCGACACTGGGCGCGTCTTTTACATAATATTCGTAGGAATACTGGTTTAATTGCTCTCTTAGTTCTTTGGCTCTTTTTACAACTGAGTCTTCAACCATTTTTCTGGCCTCCTTTATTCCACTTTTTCAATGGGCGCAAAAGTTGCTAGTAGTCGTTTGATGCCCATATCTGGAAAAGCAATGTCCAGTTCTACATCTTTTGTATTACCGCTAACTTTTACGACTGTGCCTGTCCCCCACTTTGTGTGTTTAGCTTTATCGCCAATTTGCCAATCCGTATTTTCAGCAGCCGCTGAATTTTTATTGGAGACTATTTTACTTCCAGCATTTCTTTGAGCAGTAACCCTTTGGCGCTCTTGAGGCTGTCTTGCAGAAATACGTTGATTTTTGTAAATTACCGGTTGATCAGAAGACAATAACTCTGGATCAATTTCTTCTATAAAGCGCGAAGGTCGGTTATATTGGGGCTTACCATAAAGCATACGAGAAAGCGCGTTTGTTAAGTATAGTTTTTCCTCTGCACGTGTAATGCCCACATAAGCTAAACGTCGCTCTTCTTCTAATTCACTTTCTTCCATCGCTGCCCGAGCCAGCGGGAAGATATTTTCCTCCATACCGATGAGAAAAACCACCGGAAATTCCAATCCTTTTGCCGCGTGCAGAGTCATTAAAGTAACTTCTGAGCTTTCTTCTTCATATTGGTCCACATCAGATAATAAGGATAAGTCATTAAGAAAAACCGTCAACTTATTTTCTGGTGATTCTCTGTCTTCTTCTGCTTGATTTTCATACTGCTTATCAAACTCTTGGGTAACAGTAAGAAATTCATCTAAGTTTTCCATGCGTGCTTGGGCTTCAAGTGTATTTTGCGATTTCAATTCATCGTAATAGCCGCTTTTTTGTAACACTTCTTCCGTTAATTCTGTCATGGACAAATAGGGAATCATTTGGTGAAAATTGACCATCATATCGCCAAATGTTTTTAATTTTTTCATTACCTTACCACTGATATTCGATAGTTCAATATTTTCCGTTGCTTCTAAAAGCGGCATGCCGTTAAAATCGGCAAAATCATTTAATTTCTCTAAGGTTGTCGGTCCAATACCACGTTTGGGTACATTAATAATACGCGCTAAGCTCAATGAGTCTTCAGGGTTAGCAATCGCATTTAAATAAGCTAGGACATCTTTGATTTCTTTACGATCGTAGAATTTATGTCCGCCCACCATAGTGTAAGGAACATTAGCTTTTAATAGCATCTCTTCAATTACACGAGATTGTGCATTGGTACGATATAATACAGCAAAATCTCCATATTTTTTTCCTTCAGCATCAATTGTTTGCTGAATATTTTTTACGACAAATTGCGCTTCATCGCGCTCAGAATCTCCCCGATAGTAAGAAATTGTTTGTCCAGCTGTATTATCTGTCCATAAATTTTTATCTTTACGGTTTTGATTGTTGGTGATGACTTGGTTAGCAGCTTGTAAAATATTTTTCGTCGAACGATAATTCTGTTCTAAGTAAATCGTCTGTGCTTCCGGATAATCTTTTTCAAAATCCAAAATATTTTGCATATCTGCTCCACGCCAACCATAAATACTTTGATCGGCGTCTCCTACCACACATAGATTTTTTAATCGTTTAGCTAAAAGGTTCACCAAAATATATTGGGCATGGTTGGTATCTTGATATTCATCTACATGGATATATTGAAATTTATTTTGATAATACTGTAAAACTTCTTCATTGTTTTTAAGCAATGTAATAGTATTCATGATTAGATCGTCAAAATCCATGCTTTGATTTTTGCGTAGTTCTTTTTGATAGACTTCATAACAACGTCCTACGATCTCTTCAAAATAGCTTCCTTGCATTTGCTGATATGCTTCAGGTGTAAGTAAAGCATTTTTTGCGTTGGAAATATTTCCTAAAATTCCCCGCGGATCATATTTTTTAGGATCGATGTCGAGTGTCTTTAACACATTTTTCATCAACGTTCGCTGCTCGGCAGGATCTATTATTGTAAAGTTTTGTGAATAGCCGATAAGATCCACGCCTCTTCTTAAAATACGCACACACATCGAATGAAAGGTCGAGACCCAAACCCCTTCTGCTTGAGCGTCAAGTAATCCTTTCACCCGCTCTTTCATTTCCTTGGCAGCTTTATTTGTAAAAGTGATCGCCAAAATATTCCAAGGATTTACACTTTTTTCTTCGATCAAATAAGCAATACGGTGGGTTAATACACGTGTTTTTCCACTACCGGCACCTGCCATTAAAAGTAATGGACCTTCCGTTGTTGTGATAGCTTCTTCTTGTTTTTGATTCATATTTTTTAATAATTCTTTTTGGGATGGCACCAATAAACATCCTTTCTTTTTCAATCCATTCAATTATAGCATGTTCTTTTCTTTCAATAAACCGAACAGTGCTGACTCCCTGCTTTTTGGCAACGTTTAAAAGCAGATAATACCCTTTGTTTTTTAACGATTTAAAAAAATATTTGTCCTTAGAGAAAAAGCGCGGTAAACTTATAGCGAAGGTGAAAAAATGTTAAATAAATTTTATAAAATTGAACAAACGAGAACGATATTTGTTTTAAAGGGTGTGATCGTCGGACTTATTTCTGGATTTTTGGTAAGTATCTTTCGTTTAGCGATTGAAAAAATGACCGAATATGTCCAGGGTTTTTATGTTTTTTCGCAGAGTAAGCCGCTCTGGTTGATTCTTTGGGCCGTAATTTCTGTGATCATTGCTATATTTGTAGGTTATCTGATTAAAGGACAACCTCATATTAGCGGTAGTGGGATTCCACAAGTTGAAGGCATGTTAGAAGAAGAAGTTCACTACCCTTGGTTTCCAGTACTTTGGCGTAAGTTTGTCGGCGGTATCCTTTCTGTAGGGACCGGTTTATTTCTAGGACGTGAAGGACCTTCTATTCAGTTAGGCGCTTCGGTTGGACAAGGATTAAGTAATATGTATCACTCGCCTAAATATGAGCAAAAGATTTTAATTTCTAGTGGTGCTAGCGCAGGCTTAGCGGCCGCTTTTAATGCGCCAATCGCAGCGGTATTATTTATTGTTGAAGAGATTCATCACACATTTTCGCCGCTTATCTGGTTAACTTCTCTTGTTTCAGCAATCATCGCCAACTTTATTTCTCTTTATATTTTTGGCTTGCAACCTGTTTTATATTTAGGACATATGCAGGACCTATCTTTAAAATATTACGGTTTACTTCTTATTTTAGGCGTCATTTTAGGTGCTTTAGGCAGACTTTATCAAAAGAATTTATTAGATTTGCCAAAATGGTTTAATAAACTACCTATACCAACACCTTTTTACGGCATTGTTCCTTTACTATTGGTTATTCCCATTGGCTTTTATCTTCCGCAACTTTTAGGTGGGGGTAATCAAATTATCTTAAGTTTAGAAGAGAACCATTTTCCACTTCTTCTACTTTTGTTCTTATTTTTATTACGTTACATCTTTTCTATGATTTCTTATGGTTCCAATCTTCCAGGAGGAATATTTTTACCTATCTTGTCATTAGGCGCTATTTTAGGTGCATTCTTTGGAGAATTTTCAATTACTTATTTAGGTGTGGAAGAATATTATTTAAAAAACTTTATCATTATTTCAATGACTGGTTATTTTACAGCAATTGGAAAAGCACCTCTTACAGCGATTATTCTTGTAACAGAAATGGTTGGCTCTATCAACCACTTAATGCCGCTAGGGTTTGTTTCTTTGATCGCTTATATTGTGGTGGACTTACTTGGAGGACATCCAATCTATGAATCTTTGCTTGATCGTTTAGTTTCCCATAAAAAAGTTGTCAATACAGGCGAGAAAACAACGATCGAGTATCCAGTCACGGCTGAAAGTGTGTTAGATGGCTATGCCGTCCGTGACTTTTCTTGGCCAAAAAATACATTATTAGTTGCTATAAGACGTGAGCAAGAAGATATTATCCCCCACGGCGATACGATTTTACAGATGGGAGATATGCTTATTATCTTAACAGATAGCCAGCATGCTGCCCTTGTAAAAAAAGAACTGAGGAAAAAGACTTTGATTAAATGAAATTACCCACAAAAAGCGTCAGTAAGTAATAATTAAAATAATTGCTTACTGATGCTTTTTTTGTTTGGTGATGACGCTATTCAGCAAAATGTTTGACTGATTATGCTTGTTTTTGATTGATATTGAAAATAAATCATGATAGAATAGATTCGGAAGGATTGATTGGAAATGCTTACAGAAAAGAGACATCAAATTATTTTAGACCTTTTGGCTGAAAATGATGTGATTACAGTAAGCGAACTTATGAAACCGCTCAAAGCATCCGAATCAACGGTTCGTCGTGATTTACAAAATCTCGAAGAACAAGGAATGCTTGCTCGTGTTCATGGGGGCGCAAAAAAACCATCACATCTTACCTTTGAAGCCTCGATGGATGAAAAGGAAGAGAAGTTTCACCAACAAAAAGTTCAGATCGCAAAGTTTTGCGCTGATCTACTAAATAAAGAAGATGTTATCTATCTTGATGCTGGAACAACTACAATTGAGATGATTCAGTTTATTCCACAGGATCTATCGATTAAAGTTGTAACAAACTCAGTAAAACATGCTTCTCTTTTGATCGATCGGCAAATTGAAACGATTATCTTAGGGGGTACGATCAAGTTATCAACAAATGCTACTTTAGGCTCTACCGCCCTGCAACAATTAGGTGAATTTCGTTTCAGTAAAGCTTTTTTAGGGATGAATGGCGCTGAAGTTAGTGCTGGTTTTACTACGCCCGATCCAGAAGAAGCAGCTGTTAAAAAATGGGCGTTAAAACAGAGTCAACAAAACTATGTATTAATTGACCATTCAAAACTTCAGCAAATCGCTTTTGCTCAAGTTGCCCCGTTAAAAGCGGCTAAAATTATTACTGATAGTTGTCCAGCAAAACTTCTAAAGGATTTCCAAGAACAAACAACGCTAAAGGAGGTCAAGCAATGATATACACCTTAACACTAAATCCTTCAATCGATTACATTGTTCATGTCAAACAGTTAAATACTGGAGATGTAAATCGTATGACAGAAGACTTTAAGCTTCCTGGAGGAAAAGGAATCAATGTCTCCCGTATTTTACAACGCATTGGTTCATCTTCTTGTGCACTAGGCTTTTTAGGTGGTTTTACTGGCGATTTTATTGAAAAATGGTTGGTTGAAGAAGGCATCCGCAGTCAATTTACTAAGGTTGAACAAGATACGCGAATCAATGTTAAATTAAAAGCTGAAGAAGAAACAGAAATCAACGGATTAGGCCCTGATTTAAAGGACGATGAAATCAATCGTTTGAAATTCACTCTATCTGAACTTATTACTAGTGGCGATATTGTTGTTTTATCAGGAAGTACGCCCGGTAGTTTGAGAAAAGGGTTTTACCAAGAATTAGTAAAGATCATAAAAGAAAATGGTGCCGAATTTGTGATCGATACAACGGGTGATGATTTACTCGCTGCTCTACCAGAAAAACCATTGTTAGTAAAACCAAACAACCATGAATTGGCTGAACTCTACCATACAAACTTGCAATCATTAGATGATATTATTACTTATGGGAAGAAATTGTTAGCTGACGGCGCCAAAAATGTGCTTATTTCTATGGCTGGCGACGGCGCTTTATTGATTACAGAAGATGGCACTTACCTTTCTAATGTTTTAAAACATGAAGTTAAAAATTCAGTTGGCGCTGGTGATTCCATGATTGCTGGTTTTATCGGAGAATTTTCTAAAAGCAAGGATGCGCTAGAAGCTTTTAAATGGGGCGTTGCTTGTGGCAGTGCTACGACTTTTTCAGATGATCTAGCTAGCGGTAAATTTATTAACGAATTGTTACCAGAAGTAACAGTTAAAAAAGTATAGGAGGCTTATATAATGAATATCAATGATTTATTGATTAAAGAAGCCATGATTATGGATCTGCAAGCAACAGAGAAAAAAGCTGCGATCGATGAGATGGTACAAAAGCTTTACGATGTCGATAGAATTACTGATGTTGACCAATTTAAAGATGGCATTTTAGCGCGTGAAGAACAGACTTCTACTGGTTTGGGCGATGGTATCGCTATGCCTCACGCAAAAAATGACGCTGTAAAAGAAGCAACTGTTTTATTTGCTAAAAGCGAGCAAGGCGTGGACTATGAATCTCTTGATGGACAGCCGACTTATCTCTTCTTTATGATCGCTGCCCCTGAAGGCGCTGATGACACCCACTTGCAAGCCTTAGCTGCCCTATCACGTCAATTAGTTAATCAAGACTTTGTTGCAGAACTAAAAAATGCGCAAACACCTGATGATGTTCAAGCAGCTTTTGCACAAGTGGAGCAAGAAGATGACGAAGATGAAGAGCAAGAAGAACAAGCAGAGCAAACTTCTTCAGAAGAAACAGAATCAACTGATTCTACAGAGCGTCCATTTATTGTGGCTGTAACAGCTTGTCCAACAGGAATTGCTCATACCTATATGGCAGAAGATTCCTTAAAAAACCAAGCCAAAGACATGGGCGTTGACATTAAAGTAGAAACAAACGGTTCTGAAGGGGTTAAACATCAATTAACTTCAGATGATATTGCTCGTGCAAACGGCGTTGTCATTGCTGCTGATACGAACGTAGCAATGGATCGTTTTGGTGGAAAACCGGTTGTTTCTCGTCCAGTTAGCGATGGGATTCGTCGACCTGAAGAATTAATCAACAACGCTTTAAGCGGTAATGCTTCAATTTATCAAAGTAGTAATGAACAAACAAAAGAAACACAAAGCAGTTCAGAAGGCGAAAAACAATCTGTCGGCCAAAAAATCTATAAAGATTTGATGAATGGTATTTCTCACATGCTACCATTTGTCGTTGCCGGCGGGATTATGATGGCTCTCTCCTTTATGATCGACCAATGGATGGGGGTTCCTCAAGATTCGCTTGATCAATTAGGGAACTATAACCAAGTTGCTGACTGGTTCAACCAAATCGGAGACGCTGCTTTTGGCTTTATGCTCCCTGTATTAGCTGGTTTTATTGCAATGAGTATTAGTGACCGTCCAGGCCTTGTAACTGGTTTTGCTGCTGGTGCAATTGCTGAACGTGGCGGCGCTGGCTTTATCGGTGCACTAATTGGTGGTTTTGTTGGTGGTTACGTAGTTACTTTCCTACGTAAGGCCCTAAAAGGTTTACCAAAATCACTAGATGGTATCAAAACGATTTTATTCTTCCCTCTTTTCGGTCTTTTAATTACAGGGTTTATCATGCTTTTGATCAACGTACCGATCGAAGCAATTAACCAAGGGTTGAATAATTTCTTACTCAACTTAAGCGGCGCAAACGCTGCATTATTAGGTGCGCTATTAGCTGGTATGATGGCTATTGACTTAGGTGGACCTTTCAACAAAGCAGCTTACGCTTTTGGTGTCAGCACAATTGCTGTAACGATTACTCAAGGCGGAAGTTTAGTCATGGCAGCTGTTATGTCTGGTGGTATGGTTCCTCCTTTGGCTATCTTTGTTGCCACTCGTTTATTTAAAAATAAATTTACCGAGCAAGAAAATCAAGCTGGTTTAACTAACGTAATTATGGGCGCTTCTTTCGTTACAGAAGGCGCAATTCCATTTACTGCTGCTGACCCACTTCGTGCAATTCCAAGTTTTGTCGTAGGTTCTGCAATCACAGGTGGTTTAGTTGGCGCTATGGGCATTCGTTTGATGGCCCCTCATGGTGGTATCTTCGTTATTGCCCTTGTTAGTCAACCATTGTGGTATATTTTATTTGTTATTCTTGGTGCCATTATTTCTGGCGTTATGCTAGGACTTTTGAAAAAGCCAATTAAATAATAAAATAATTTTCTAAATAAAAGGCTTCGAGTTAAAGAAGAAAATCTTCTTACTCGGAACCTTTTTTATGAGTAAAGTTTTGTAAAAAAGTAACTAGCTCATTAATTTTTGCAAGTACTGTTCTTATCTGGATTTAACGACACTATTTTTTCGATCTACTGTGCTTAACTTTTTATAATACCATTACTTTTGCAAACTTATGTGCTTATTTAACTAATAATGCAGTTTTTTGTTAAATTATCATCCAATAAGACCATTAGTTTTTAAAACTATTGAGACTATAAGGAATTACTCACACTGTTTGCTTGTTTTACTGTTCTTATTCCTAGTTAGTCTCATTGTTTTGTCATTTTAATGTGCTTGTAAATAAATTTTTTAAAGTGTTATTAAAATTATTCTTTTTTTATGCAATATTAAAAACTTCATGATACACTGTCTTTTAGTGGAGGTGGTATGATGGGATTAAAATTTAAACAAGACAATATTTTAGATCAAAAATTTGATGAATTCGCCTTTCTACCCGATGAAGACAAAAATAAAAAGGATGAAAAGCAAGACTTAGAGCGCTTCTTACATCCAGAGTCTGAAAAAGATAAAGAAAAAAACAAAGACGAAAAAAATAAAAAATAAGATAAAAAATTTCCGAGAAGTACGACTATTATCGTCTACTCTCGGAACTTTTTTATTATATAAATGCTTCTATTGCTTTCCAAGCTTCTTCTTTACCTTCTTTGGTTACAGTTGAAAATACAACAAAGTTATCATTTTCATCAAAATCCAAAATCTCTTTAATGCGATTGATTTGTTGCTCTCTCTTATTCTTAGCCACTTTATCAGCTTTGGTTGCAACTAAAATTACTGGGAAATTATAATATTTCAAAAAATCATACATCTGTATGTCCCCTTCTGATGGGTCATGTCGCATATCGATTAAAGAGACAACCGCTTGTAGCTGCTTACGATTGGCAAAATATTCATCAATCATCTCGCCCCACTTGGCACGTTCTTGCTTTGATACTTTAGCATAACCATAACCTGGTAAATCGACAAAATGAAATTTATTTTCAATCAGGTAAAAATTAATGGTCTGTGTTCTGCCTGGTTTAGAAGAGGTACGCGCTAATTTTTTACGATCGATCAAAGTATTGATAAATGATGATTTCCCCACATTTGAACGTCCTGCTAAAGCAATTTCAGCTAAGGCAGATTTAGGGTACTGCTTCTTGGAAACAGCACTGATGACAATTTCTGCTGCGTGAACTTTCATAACTTCCTCCTAGTTGACTTTTTAGAATATTTCGGACCTACGGAAGCTTCGCTCGCCTAGCACTATTCATCCGCTACTCTCTGCTCCCTTTGGTCGCTGAATCGCTGTGATTCGGAAAGTATGGACACTACGCCTCACTTTCGCTCGCCCTAGTACTGTTCATCAACTACTCTCAGCTCCTTACAGTCGCTGAATCGTAGTGATTCACAATAGGGTAGAGGGGAAATAAATTTCCGCCCCTCCCGTCGCACCGTACGTACGGTTCTCGTATACGGCGCTACGTTTGTATTATTCACGCTTTATTTAGATAGTAAGTTAAAGGATTGACCAAGCCAGGTCGATCCTTTTTCTTGATGGCTAAAACTCTCGGGCTTAGTGTAAAATTGACAACGTCCATGCCGCATTTTCTATACCAGCCTAACCTAGAGTTAGCGACCTTATAAATGTCTTCTTTCTTGAAATGACACTTGAAAAGCCGGTTCAATCGTTGTAAATTCGTATAGATTCGTTGCGGAAGTTTCCACTGTTTAATGATAATGACACGGACTTTATGTCGTAACCATTGGCCAAACTTCGCTAGGTAAGTTTTCATATTACCAATACGATAGTAATTAATCCATCCTATTATGGTTTGGTTTAGTTTTGTAAATGTCACAGCTAGAGGTCGCGACACGGCGTGTTTCCTTTTAAGGACGACTTTGACTTTGTCATAGAGCTTCGTTTTACTAACTTTGCTCGGTTTACAC
>FLSG01003545.1_pt1 | contig 67029 bp, 67 predicted proteins | sample 1550511 | NCBI WGS metagenome assembly FLSG01 (sample SAMEA4031768, study PRJEB14383) | metagenome | biome: human; feature: oral; material: saliva | place: Philippines | collected 2014
CAGATGATTCAAACAATTCGGAACAACCAAATAATGGTGGTGGAGGTACGCCAACAAATCCAGATAAACCGAATGATGGAAACACCTCAAATCCGAATGAATCTGGCGACACCAATGAAGGTGCAGATGATTCAAACAATTCGGAACAACCAAATAATGGTGGTGGAGGCACGCCAACCAACCCAGACAACTCGAATGGCGAGGGCACAACAAATCCAAATGGCGTAGGTAATACAAACGAAGGGGCAGGTAATTCAACTTCCTCAGGTCAGTCGTCTAACTCCAATAATCTTAATAACCCTTCGAAGCCTAATAATGAAGATGATAAGGGCGATATCGGTGATAATTATCAACGAATACAACCAAATAGGCCTTCAAACCCATCACGACCTAATGTGCAAAGATCAGTTGAAAATGAAAAGTCTAATGGTCAGCAAAACAACATTACACAAAGGTCTCATTCGAATAACCAACATAGCGAATTAAACTATGGTAATTTACCAGCTAATGAAAGTACAAAACAAGCATCCTCAAATATAAATAATGAACATCAAATTTTAAACAGATTTAGCCAAATGTCTACTGGATCTTTCAAATATAATCCTTTTGTTGTGAATCAAGCAAAACAATTAAACGATAATCAAGATGATGTTTCGAACAAAGAAATTTTATCAATGCTTAGACCACACAAATTTGATGATAATAGTTTTTTAAACGAGTTACAAAAAGGCACAAATTATTTTAAGTTCCAGTATTTTAACCCGTTAAAATCACAAGATTATTATCAAAATTTAGATAATCAAGTATTAGCATTGATTACTGGAGAAATTGGTTCAATGCCAGATTTGAAAAATCCAAAAACCAAAAATGCTTCAGGCAAATATGAGTATCACTCAAGTAGTGATGAAGAAATAACCGAGACTACAAAAAGAGATGCCCAAAATACCATTGATATCAAATTTGAACGCACTTTATTTGCTTTAATCACAGCGATTATTGTAATTTTTGTAGGTGTACTGGTTGGATATTTTGTTCATCGTAAAAACAGCAAAATAAAATAAATACAGTCATTAATTGAATTGACATAAAAAAAGAGATGAAAGAAAAACCTAATCTAGAAAAAGTTTCGTTATCCTTCCTAAGCGTGGATATCAAAATTGAAACAATGATGTTTTTGGTTTAACCACATGCTTTTGATATCAATAAAGAGCCTGAGACAATCGTTGTCTCAGGCTCTTTTCTTAATATATTTTGTCACTCCAATAATCTAAATAATTAAATTAAAGATAAATGAAGCTGTTTCTTGTAATTCTTTTATTTTTTCTGGCCCTACTAAAACTTGAATGATAACTACAAAACCGTTTTGCATCATATGTACAACAATTGGCACCCATATACGTTTTGTAAAAGCATATAAACCTGAAAAAATCATTCCCATGCCAAAGTAAATTATAAAGAAAGCAGGGTCGCCATGCGCAGCACTAAAAATAATAGAACTTACGATTGAAGCTACAATGAATCGTAACGCTTTACTACCCTTCATAAGGTTATACAATTCACCGAATATAACTTTTCTAAATACATATTCTTCAAGAATAGGCCCTACTACTGAGATTAAAATAATAAAGACAGGTATTTCTTGGGCTACTTTCATTAATTGTTCAGTGTTAGGGCTTGATTTAGGGCCACCTAGAACATACATATTGATAATGCCGGCAATAATTTGATAAAACATAACACATACATATCCAATTAATGACCATAAAATTGCATAACGTTTCTTTTCCTTATGCTGTTGTTCAAGCTGTGTAGGATTAGAAATAAAGTTGTTGATAATAATGATGATAAATGCTGCAATAATAAATAAAGTTACTTGTGTATAAATATTAGCAAATGCTAATGATTTACCACTTAGATTGTTAAAAAAGCCTGCCATATGAAAAAATAAAACACCATATTGTGCAAGGCCATAAATAATTAATGTCAATATGGATACCCACAAACGAGACATAATGAACCTCCAAAAATAGTTTATACTCTATTTTAGCGCAAATTAGTTTTTCATACAAAATAAACAGTGATGGTTTTAACTTGAAATATTGACCAACTTTGATTATTATAGAAAGTAGATTAGCACTCTGATTAACTAAGTGCTAAAGATTTTTAATTCTAAGGAGGAACAATCAATGTTAAAACCATTAGGTAACCGAGTAATTATTCAAAAAATAGAACAAGAGCAAACAACAAAAAGTGGTATCGTATTAACAGATAGCGCTAAAGAGAAGTCAAACGAAGGTACGATAATTGCAGTAGGTGCAGGGCGTATTTTAAAAGATGGTTCTCGAGTTGCTCCTGAAGTAAACGAAGGCGATAACGTTGTATTTCAACAATTTGCCGGTACTGAAGTTAAACGTGGAGACGAAACTTATTTAATCCTTAATGAAGACGATATTTTAGCAATTATTGAATAGAAAATAAAAAATTAACTTTATAAAATACTAACAACATGGAGGTACGAGAAATATGGCTAAAGATTTAAAATTCTCTGAAGATGCACGTCAATCTATGCTTAGAGGTGTAGACAAATTAGCAAATGCTGTCAAAGTTACAATTGGACCAAAAGGACGTAACGTTGTATTAGATAAAGAATATACATCACCATTAATTACAAATGATGGGGTAACAATCGCTAAAGAGATTGAATTAGAAGATCCATATGAAAATATGGGTGCGAAATTAGTACAAGAAGTAGCTAATAAGACAAATGAGATTGCTGGCGATGGTACTACTACTGCAACTGTATTAGCACAAGCAATGATTCAAGAAGGTTTGAAAAACGTAACAAGTGGTGCTAACCCAGTTGGTTTACGCCAAGGCATTGATAAAGCTGTTGACGTTGCAATTGAAGCATTACATGAAATTTCACAAAATGTGGATAATAAAAATGAAATTGCACAAGTTGGTTCTATTTCGGCAGCAGATGAAGAAATCGGTAAATATATTTCTGAAGCAATGGAAAAAGTTGGCAATGATGGCGTTATTACTATTGAAGAATCAAGTGGTTTTAACACAGAACTAGAAGTGGTTGAAGGTATGCAATTCGATAGAGGTTATCAATCACCATATATGGTAACTGATTCCGATAAAATGGTTGCTGAGCTAGAAAGACCATACATTTTAATTACAGATAAAAAGATTTCATCATTCCAAGATATCTTACCGCTATTAGAACAAGTAGTTCAATCTAATCGTCCAATTTTAATTGTAGCTGATGATGTAGAGGGCGACGCATTAACAAACATTGTTTTAAACCGTATGCGCGGCACGTTTACTGCAGTAGCTGTAAAAGCACCCGGATTTGGTGATCGTCGTAAAGCAATGTTAGAAGATTTAGCAATCTTAACAGGTGCGCAAGTTATTACAGATGATTTAGGTTTAGAGTTAAAAGATGCATCACTTGATATGTTAGGTACATCAAATAAAGCTGAAGTTACTAAAGACAATACTACAATCGTCGATGGTGATGGCGATCAAAATAATATAGATGCAAGAGTAAGCCAAATCAAAGCTCAAATTGAAGAAACTGATTCAGATTTTGATAGAGAAAAATTACAAGAACGTTTAGCTAAATTAGCAGGTGGCGTTGCAGTAATTAAAGTGGGCGCAGCAAGTGAAACTGAATTAAAAGAACGCAAATTACGTATTGAAGATGCTTTAAACTCTACTAGAGCTGCTGTGGAAGAAGGTATCGTAGCAGGCGGTGGCACAGCATTTATGAATATTTATGATAAAGTATCTAAAATTGAAGCTGATGGCGATGTAGCTACAGGAGTGAATATTGTCCTGAAAGCTTTAGAAGCACCAGTTCGTCAAATAGCAATAAACGCTGGTCTAGAAGGTTCAATTATAGTTGAAAGACTTAAAAATTCAGAAGTAGGTGTCGGTTTTAATGCGGCAACTAACGAATGGGTTAATATGCTAGAAGCTGGAATTGTGGACCCAACAAAAGTGACACGTTCATCGCTTCAACATGCAGCAAGTGTTGCAGCAATGTTCTTAACTACTGAAGCAGTTGTAGCTAATATCCCAGAAGAAAGCGGTAATGACCCACAACCAGGCATGGGTGGTATGCCAGGTATGATGTAAAATAACCATTCAAGGCTGTTATATCAATATTTAGGTTGTTGACATGACATCATTTTACGTAAAAATTTTAAAATAATGCTTTATTGACGTTTCTCATTAGATTATCAAACTTTTGAGAAACGTTTTTTAATTTTAATCCTGAAACATGCTTTAATAAATAAGAACATGAAATAAATCATACACTGGCTATCCATATGATAATTTTATCAGTAGTAATGGTGAGAAATGTGTAGAAACAGGACGATTTAGGAAATTAAAATTATTTGAAATTTAATTATAAATTTAGATGAAATGAATAATTAATAAATAAAAGGGTAGAGAGTGAGTGTACATTTTAGATAACTCTTGAAACGTTAAAGGAGTGTCTTGTACGTATGATATATCTAATTGTGGAGGGAGTTTAATTATGACAAAAAAATCAGTATACGATGTGATTGATATGGGCATTAATTATCTTATTTCAAATTATGAAAATTGGAATAATGATCAAGTGTTAGATGATAAAATTGATTTATTTCCAAACACGATACATTGGCAATATGGTCATGTATTAACTATATTCGAAACAGCTTTATCTTTATATGATAAAAATACAGTGGATATAGAGAAATATACAAAACTGTTTGGTTATGGTTCTTCACCGGAAAACTGGGAAGACGAAACAGTACCAGATATTAATGAGATATTAGATACGTTACAAACATTGCCTGAACGTTCTAGAAAACTTACAGATGAAGAATTAGAAGCTGAGTTGACTGAAACGATTGCAGGTTGTAGTACATTAGATGAATTATTAGTACTAAACGCGATTCATATCCCGTTACATGCCGGTAAAATTGAAGAAATGTCACGTGTCTTGAAACAACAACAATAAAAAAGAGATGAAATTGCTTTTTAGCAATTTCATCTCTTTTTTATTGTTAAGCATTTTGTAGATCTTCAATGCCTTTTGCAATGGAATCAAAAACATGAGGTATATCATTTTTTTCAACACAACTGAAAGCAATTCTAATGTCAGAATCATTTAATGCGATGATGCCGATTGAATATTTTTCAATTAAATGTTTACGTAATTGTTCTGGGTTAACGGCTTTAACTTGGAGCGCCATAAAATAACCAGAGTTAAAATCATATGGTTGCCAGTATGCTGCATATTTTTCATCATAAACAACAGATTTTGTAACACGGTATCTATCGTTTAGCGTATTAATATTATTTTGAATCTCTTTATCAAATTCATCATGATTTTCAAGAACATATTTAACAGCGCTTTGTGATGGCATTGGGCCGCTCGAAATATTGCTTCTTATCAATCCTTTTACTTTGGCTTCTAAAACTTGTTTGGTAGTATCGTCTTCAACGCCAAAGCTGATAAATCCTACTCTTAAGCCCCATGCAAAAAATTCTTTAGTAGCGCCATCCAAACGGATTGGTAATAAGTTTGATAAATGTAAATTCGTTAATGCAGTAAATAGAGATTGTGTGTAAACATCTTCATAAAATAAACCATAGTATGCGTCATCTACTAACGCAATTACGTTTGTCCCACGTTCAGCAAGTGATTTAATTGCATCAACTATGATGGTTGCCTCATCTTTTGTAGGTGTGTAACCAGTTGGGTTATTTGGATAATTTAAAATTAAAACAACTTTTTCTTTATTGTATTGTTCTAATGTATGAACAAGTTGTTCAGTAGTAAAATGACCATTCTCATCAAAGATGTCATACGTTTCAATTTCAGCGCTGTGTCTTGTACTATATACAAGTTTATAATTACCCCAATTATGTGATGGTAATAAAATCGTATCGCCGCTATCAACGAACATATCTCCAACTAGGGATAAACCATGTGTCAATGCATTGGTAACGATAGGTCTAGACATGTCATTAGAATTTAAATCAGGGTTTTCTTTCAACATTTTTTGTTGCCACAAGTCGCGCAGCGTCTCTAAACCTTGAGGTGGAGCATAGGGGAAAATTTCATCTGGTTCTAAATGATTGAACATATCGTTTAATGTTTCAGCATACATTTTACTATCTTTATATGTTGCCATACCGATTGTAGCATTATACTTAGTAGCTTTTGCTTCAGCTGATTGTGATAAAATACCTTTTGGATAATACATTAACTTTCCAAGATCAGAAAGCATGTCAGCAATTTCTGGGCTGGATTTAGATAATTGCTCGTTTAAATCTAAAGCTAAAGGATTCATAGTTGGTCAACCTCTCTTTACTTTTTTAAATGATATATCTATATTATCTTGAAATAGGTTAAAATTAAAGTGTTGCACGTGTTTTATAAGAAAATTGTAAAATTATAGTTATTTATACGAACACACGTTCTATTTTATGTTAGAATATAAATAGGCCATCAAATTCCTACATGGTACTTTTTTCTGTGGGGGGTGTAGTATGGTTACGTGGTGGCAAGAAATCATAGTTACGTTATTAACAGGTGGCTTGCTTGTTGTATTTCGAGTTTGGTTAGAAGACAAATGGAAAAACAAATAGGTGGCCTTACACAAAAACCCCAAGTCTGCGGTACCAGACTTGGGGTTGTGTAGTATAATCCGTGGATGCAATATATATTTTATCATCGTAAAGTAGAAACTGCAAACAATATATTTTATTGCGCGTAATAGAAATTAGTAACTAGAAAATGGTAAATACGCATTATACTAATGTAATGCTTTTAGAAATTAAAAGAAAACTTTGGTACAATGTAGTTATTTGGGGTGAGTATAGTGAAACATTTAACAAAAATATTTGTGATTATTGCTATCATATTATTTATTGTTGGCTACTATTTACAAGCTACAGGTCATGAAAATTCTGGAATTAAATTACTAATTGCCGCGATTATGTTTATGGTTTGTGCATTTATAAATAGAAGTAATGATAGACGAAAAAGGAATAATCAACATAATAAAAAGAAATAATTTTAAAAAGCTATAAATGAGTGTATCGCATAGTAAATACATTTATTTATAGCTTTTATTTCGTTTTTAATTTTATTACAAATTTTTCTTTACAACTGTGTGTATATTGTATATATTGTATATATACAGTTATGGGGGAGGACGTTAATGAAAATACTTTTGAAAAATAGTAGTGAAAGACCGATTTATGAGCAAATTAAACAACAAATAAAAGAAAATATTTTAAAAGGCTACGTTGTTCCTGGAGAACATTTACCATCCATGAGAGAGTTAGCATTAGATTTAAGTGTGAGTGTGATTACCACAAAACGTGCTTATGAAGATTTGGAAAAGGATGGTTTTGTTTTTACTATTAGAGGTAAAGGTACATTTGTAAAAGAACAAGATAGTTCAATATTAAAAGAAAAACAGTTTATAGTCATAGAGTCTTTAGCTAAATCGATGAGTAAAGAAGCTAAGACAATAGGGATGTCATTGTCTGAATTACAAGAGATCCTTACTTTAATCTATGAGGAGGACGAAGAATGAATGTTATAGAATTGAAAAATGTTCATTATCAACATAAAGCATTTCAATTGAACGATATTACTTTTCGTGTACCTCAAGGTTTTGTAACGGGATTTATTGGTGCTAATGGCGCAGGAAAAACAACTATCATTAGGTTGATTATGGATTTAATTGAACCTCATGATGGTGATATATTCATTTTTAATCAAAAAATGAAAAATAATGCTGTAGCTATTAAAGATAAAATTGGTTTTGTTTATTCAGAATTATATCTTAATGATAAATGGACAATTAAAAAAATTGAAAATTATATTGCTCCTTTTTATAGCCGTTGGGACCATGAGATCTTTAAGTATTACATTGAAAAGTTTGGTTTATCTTTTAATAAAAAAATTAAAACTTTTTCAACTGGTATGAAGATGAAATTATCTATAGCGATTGCGTTTAGCCATCAAGCTGAATTATTTATATTTGATGAGCCAACTTCTGGGTTAGACCCAATTATTAGAAATGAAGTTTTAGATATAATACAAAAAGAATTAATTGACGAAAGAAAAACCGTTTTTATATCCACACATATCATTTCAGATTTAGAGAAAATCGCGGATTACTTAGTTTACATTAAAGATGGCCACATCGCTTTAGGTGATTTTTTAGATAATATTTTAAAGCAATTTCAAATTGTTAAAGGTGATCCTCAACAAATTGATGAAGAGTTAGTTCAACTCACATATTATTTTGAAAGAAATAAAACAGGATATACTGCTTTAACCACACAAGCCAATGTATTTTATGAAATATTCGGGAATTCTGTTACAATTACTACTCCTACAATTGAAGATTTAATGGTTTATCTCGAAAAAGGGACCCGAAATAATGAGTACGATCGTTATGAAAACGAATAATACGGGAGGTCTAAGATGAAAAATTTACTTATTCGAAATCTTAAGTTGCGTAAATGGACAATTGCTATTTATACCGTTTTACTCGTTGCGTCTCCATTGCAGCTTGTGTTGGACTATCATACCAATTTAGCTAAAGTATTATACTCTACACTTGGAATGATTTTAGTAGCCATTTCAGTGTTAGATTCTGGTCATGTCTTTCGATTTAATAGTAAATTAGGACATAAACATGCATATCATTTTTTTGCCAGTTTGCCAGTTTCTAAACTGTCTTTACTTAATGCCAACTATCTCACAGTAATTATTTTCACTTTAATTGGTGCCGGTATTTTATCTTTATATGGTGCAACAAATAATGATTTTTCAAAGGATGCAATTAATATTAATTTCACATTGCCTTTCTCATATATTGCAATTAATTTATTTGCAATCCCAATAGGGTTTAAGAAATACACTGAACAAAAGTCAGAATATATTTCTTTCATTCCTTATATATTAGGTATGCTGATTTTTATTCCGTTTTTAATTGCGATAATGATTATTGGATATTCCTTATTATTCAATTATAATTTTGAACATTTTAAGTATTTTAAAGATAGCTTTAACTATGGCTTTTTAGCTCTAAGCATTATATTTTTTGTGATAAATTATATAATTCAATATAGAAAATTAACTTAATTTTAAAGGAGGCGTACTATGCAATTAAAAGAAATTACGAAAACGTATGGTAGCAATAATGTATTAGACCATATTGATTTTGACTTCGGTCATAGTCAAATTGTAGGTTTAATAGGAAAAAATGGTGTAGGTAAAACAACACTGATGAAGGTCATGAATGGCAATATTGTTAATTACAAAGGAGAGGTACAATTAAGTAATAAAGAAAATATAGGCTACTTAATTGAACATCCGAAATTATACGATAATAAGTCTGGCTTATATAATTTGAAACTGTTCGCTAATGTGTTAGGCAAAGGCTTCGATAAAAAGTACGCTGACCAAATCATTGATGCTTTTGGAATGCGCAATTATATAAAAAAGAAAATAAAAAAATATTCAATGGGTATGAAACAAAAGTTAGCAATTGCAGTTTCTTTGATGAATAAGCCTAAATATTTGATCTTAGATGAACCAACAAATGGTATGGATCCGGATGGTTCTATAGATGTTTTAACAACTATTCAATCACTCGTACAAGAACTAGATATGAAAATATTAATCTCTAGTCATAAACTTGAAGACATCGAATTAATTTGTGATAGAGCTGTATTCTTACGGGATGGTACCTTTGTACAAGATGTAGATATGAAAGAAGGCGCACCCACTGATTCTACAGTGTTACATCTTGAATTAGAAGATTTTGATGAAGGGTTAGCTTACTTAAATGAACATTTTGATGTTTTACAGTCACAAAAAGAGAGTGGAGAAATTATATTGAAAGCACAAAAAAATTATAGAAATATCCTCAAAGGACTGGCTAGTAAATCAATATTCCCTAAATATATTGAGACACGTAAAAGTTCTTTACGTGATACTTACTTTAATATAAATCAGAAAGGCGGCCAATAATGAATAGCATTCAACTTGTAAAATATGACTTGATTAGTATTTTTAAAAGTCCATTGACTTATTTAGCGTTACTATTGACTATTTTGCCAATGATTGGATTTACAATTCTATTTGTTCAACAATCTGACGAAATGAATGGAAATACATTACTTGCGATAGGTAGTTGGTTCTTTTCAATTATGGGCTTGCTTTTTGTAATTAAAACCATTACACGCGATATATCTCAAGGAACAATACAATTGTATATGAATAAGACATCGAGCCGTGTAGGTTATGTTATTGCAAAAGTAATTTCTATTATATTAATAGCAATATTAATAACAGCGATACTTGTGATTTTCATTTTAATTGTTCAAGGTATTGTAGACGGTGAAAATGTTAAAACTGAAAAAATCTTTGAATTACTTTGGTTTTTCTTAATGTTTCATCTATTCTTTGGTTTATTATTATATTTATTTGCGCTAATCGTACCTAAAACAGCGCTTATCTTTACTTTGGGTATTTTCTTAGTATTAATTGTGCCGTTTGCGGAACCATTTTTACCAATGATTCCAAAAATTGGAGACAATATTCAAGATGCATTAAAATATATCCCATTTAGTTATTTAACATCGAAAACAACTACTGGGGATTATACGTTTTCTAATTGGCAATGGTTTATAACATCAGCTTCTATTGTTATTTTATTTATCATCAACTTGTTCTATGCATCTAAGAAAGATATTTAATATAAATAACCGAAATTAAAATTTTTTTAAAAGACGTATGAATTGCGGTTATATTAGCGCAATCCATACGTCTTTAGTTATTTAGTAATCAATTTATCTAAAATTGAGTCGTAGACATATTTCCACATTTGTGAATCTGTTTTGTAACGATTGGAGATAATTGCATGTGTTTCTGCAGCTTTATCGTCAAACGTTGGGTCATCTTTTGCAGGTAGCTTTGAGCGTGTTTCATCAACAAAGTTCTGTGCGTGTCGAGAACGAGGTCCCCAAACAGTTTGTTGTTCAAATTCATCGTTAAGAAAAACAAAAATTGGAATGGATCTAGCTGTACCGTTCGTTAAGTATTGATCTATTAAATCTGTGTTTTCATCACGGTGAAATACTCTCACTTCAAAATGAAGTGCTTCACTTATATGTTTCAAAATAGGAAGATTCATCATGGCATCTCCACACCAATCTTCCGTGATAACAAGCACCTTGCTATAAGGTAGTGATTTAATTTTTTCAAGACGTTCATCATCTTGAGGAATTGAGAATGAATTATAAATAGATAGTACATTTTCTTGGTTTTCAGTCATATCCTCAATGTATTGATCAAGCGGTTGACTGTTTTTGAAATAAGTTTCTAAACTTGTCATTGTTTTTCCCCCCTTTAATTTATTAGGTATTATTATAGCAACAATTGTTAGTGAAAGAAAATTTTTAATACTCAGAAAAATGATAAGTTTCATCATATGTTTTAAATGAAAATACTATCTGAGTATGCTATATTGTTTACGTATAATGGAGTGTGTAAGCTACTTTGAAACGACGTAAAACTTTGGTATTTATTATTTTTTTATTAATGGCCGCAATGGTTTGGATGCTAATTAATTATTTAAAAAATGAACAAACTACAAATTTATCATGTTTAACGATTAATCAAAATAAGGTTAATTCTCAGATTGATATTCGTAATTATATTAAAAATGATGATGTGATGTTAAAAAAATATCAAATTTATTATACAAAATCACAGCCAGACTTGATTTATAAAGTTGATAAAAGTAATGATACGGTTAAATCAATGACTTTAATAAGTGATCAGAGCATCAATACGAATTTCAACACCTCAATTAACAATCGTATACAAAATGTAAAAAACTATCTGGGTAAAAATTTTATTGAGAAAAAATTGCGTAATGGATTTAAGGCTACTATTTATGTGGATAAAGATAATCAAATAAAATTATCTCTCATTCATAAAGATAATAAAATAAAAAAATTGAAATCAATAAGAAGTAACTTTAAAAATGACATTCCATTTAGGTATGTTATTTTTTGAATTGCAATAGAATTTGGTTCAATTTTACGAATTGAATGGTGGTAGATAACTTGGATAAAATCACTTTTTTAAATGCTCTAGAACAAGAATTACATAATCTACCTCGTAATGAGCGAGACAAGATCATGTATGAGTATGAACAATATTTTTTTGAACAAGAAAGTGACGGTAAAAATGAGTATCAAATTATTGGCGCGTTAGAATCCCCAAAGCAAATCGGTAAAGAGATTATGGTAAAAAATGCAATCGTTTCTGCAGAATATAGACCAAATGCTAAAAATATTGTCAAAGCTATTATGGCATCCCTTGGTATGGGGATTCTTTCGTTAGTTATTATTTTGTTACCAATGGTGGTATTGGCTGTATTTATGTTTGGTTTATTGCTTGTGGCTTTTTTCTTAACAATCAGCCCCATATTATTAATTATTCACGGATTACTAAATCATATGATGAGCCTTGCAATTAGTAATTATTTTTTTGCTTTTTCTTTTACAGGATTAGGTATCGTGTTGTTTGTGATTATTGCTAAGTTGAGCCAGCTTGTTTATCGCTTGATTTTAAAATACCTAAGATGGAATATCCGAACAATTAAAGGAAGTGCAGATCTATGAAGCGATTATTTATAGGCGGACTAGGGCTGTTTATCATTTGTTTCCTAATAGGAAGTATTGCCTGGTTCGGTTTTGAAAAGCAAAATGAAAAATTGAACACTGTTAATAAGGTGTTGAATACGAATGATATTAAAAATTTAGATGTATTGACTGAAAATTGTAAAGTCTTAATTAAATCAGGTGGCCAAACTTCGATAAAATATAAAGGTAAAAGAAATATTGACATAAAAGAAGTGGATAATACTTTAAAGGTAAAAGAAACTAAGGAGTTAGAAAACCACTACGGTTTAAATTTCAACCCCTTTAGACAGTTTGACGATCATTTAATAATCACCTTACCTAAAGAAAAATTAAATAAACTTAAGTTGTCAAGTAGTTATAATTCTATTAACATTAAGAATTTAAATATAAAATCAGCTGAAATATCTAAAAATAATAAAAATGGTGGTAAAGTAAATATAGACAAAACTAAATTTGAAAAATTATTATATAAAGGTGTAAACTCACAAATAAAGCTCGATGACAGTGAAGTTATAAATGCTGATATTAAAACTGAAAATGCAAGAATATTAAGTGAAAACTCGTTAATTCAGAAATCTGTACTGTTAGCCAATCACAGTAATATATATTTATCAGATATAGATGTTAATTCAAATTTTAAAGCATCTACGAAAAAGGGTGATATTAATATTAGTTATAAACAAGCACCTAATAATATATTATTAAAATTATACCCTGTTCATGGTACAACAAATATCAATAATAGTCGTTTTGTGAACGATAGAGTAGGAAACGGAGACAATATTCTAGAGTTATATACAAATGACGGAGATATTAATATCGATTAATAATTTAAAGAGGCTTAGGGATTGAAATGCTCCCTCTAAAGTAGACACTAAAAAAGTGAAAACTTTAGAGGGAGATATTTTTATATGGAATACTTAGTAAGTTGCAAATGTTAAATCGGTGTCTAGGTGACCTGCAATAGTGTAGGTAGACAACGTATCGCCTTTAAGACATTTTGCAAAATCTATTTTCGTAGGAAAGCTATTTTGACCTATTCCAATCTGTGCAGTTAAAGATTGTGGTTCATACATACTTGTATGTATAGTGCCAGACCAGCTTCTGAACAATTTACTGTATATTTGGTACTGTGGATCATTAAATAGTTGAAAAGCGTCTGCTTTATTTAAGTTTGTTGGTTTATGATTGACCAGTCGTTTTAAACGTTCTTCGGATTCTTTTGTGTAATTTCTATTTTCATGCGTTAAAAGTTTGAAATGGTTCGTGCAAGTAGAATCATAGCGCACATCAATTGAACGCGGTGTAACTTCTACAATAGCAGACGCGAGTTGCTTATCCATGACAATATAACTAAAAGAACTTCTATGTGGTATTTCCTTTAAAAGTTGAATTGCCTCTGACACATTTTTACAATACTGTAAAATGAGTCTGCCTATCATATAACAAACAAAGCCATCGCCAGGATGTTTACGATGCATAAAGTTGTAACCCATAGCTAGACCGGCCTCGTTCATACCATCCATTCTCCCAGTTATACGAGATGTTGGGCCAATCTGCGCTAGCCCGCCATCATTTGGTTGAAATAGTAAATAACGACCGTCATATGTAGCAGGGTGATAATCGTAATTGCGTACCATATAATCTTCACCTAAGAATACAGTACAGCCGCTATTTTTTAACGGGGTAAAACGATAATGTCCAAAATTAAGTATCATTTGGTTAGTAGGAAGATTTAAAACTTCTTGCATCCCTTTTATCTCTTCCCAAATTTGAGGTGCATAAGTTTGAAAAACATCGTAAGTCTCTTTGATATGGATATCAAAACGAGGCATACGTTTTTTCCATTCGCTTTCTCTATTTTTAAGCATGGGCGTTTGTTGCATCCATTCGGCGGTTTTTACGCCTAAATCAAAGTGGGACCCACGATGTGTTAAAATATCTGATTGTATATTTTGCATTTCTAAACTCCTATATTAAAGTGTAATCTTACAAAAATGTCACTTCATTGTAATCTCACGTTAATTGTATTATGTTACTTCGACAGTTATGATAAGGATAACTTTTAAAACTAAATTTGTATGTTAGTTGAATGAGGTGATGAGTATGTTAAATTATTATGGAAAATTAAGAGATGCTATATCAACTTGGTGGGGTAATTAACATCTACAATTATTTTATAGTAGTATAATGTCAACTTCAAATAGTAGTGAGTATATTCGTGTCGATTGTTTTAACAGATTTAGATTTAATAATAATTTATTTTATGTCTTGAATATGGAATATTACATTAAAAATATTTAGAATAGTATATTTGGAAATGGGTATATATTTATTGATGTAGTTAAATGTGCTATCATAAATATTAGACATGTTAATAAATTATTGAGGTGAAACAGAATGTGGAATTTTATTAAAGGTTTATTTAAATTTGTATTTGGTACAATCCTTACTGTATCATTAGCAGCAGGCATCGGTGCTGTAGTATTTGCTTATATTTTCAAAAAAGATTTTGAAGATATCGAAAGTAAAACAAAAGAAATTGTTTCAGATATTGAATCAAATAATTAATTTACTAATAGAACACCCTAGAGTGTTCTATTTTTTTGTCTGAAATACTGATAAACAATCAAGGCTATGTATGATACAAATGTTAGATGACTGGTATTAAATGTCACTGCATAAATCTTTTAATCTTTAAAGAGGTTACTGCTTATGAAGGCCGACAGTTATTATGCAAACGCTCTAGTTCTTGTATGATTTTTCCTAAACTTCTTTACTTAAGGAAGAAAAAATTAAAAAGACAACATAGTTTCCTTTCTGACTTCCATATACAGTATGAATGTCTACATATTCAAAACGTTCAACGAAGTTGTTAATGCTTATCTGATTGAAGGAATTAAGCAATTTATAGGTTCAATCTATGTGAAGTAAAGTTAATGCCTAGTGTCGTGCGAGATTTGCATGATATCAAATAAAGACAATTTAACGATTTCGTTATTATGACATGCATGACCTTTTAACGTCATATGAACCATATCTATATTTTTAATTTTCAGGATGGTATGTTCTAACCAACCATCTTGGTAATATTCTATGTGGATAAGTGTATTTTTATGTAAAGCATAGTGTAATTGACTATTGAGTTCATTTAATTGATCGTCTGATAAAATAGGGCGGTCAATTTTATTTTGATCTACGATATGCTGTTGTATAGCTTCAAATTGCTCAGGTAATGTAGCGAACGGGGCCCATTTAACCATACCACGCCCTTGTGGAATATTAGGGTTTAGTTTTTCTCTTGGAATTTTTCTGTAATCTGTTTCTTTATTATTGTATTTATCTGAATGCATCAAATCACCTCAATATCATAATAGAACATTTGTTCGTGTTTGTGCAAGTTATTTTTCAAAAATTTATAAATCTATTGTCAAAAGTAGGTAATAGTTAAATTTTCATTGAAAGTGGTATCATAAGTATGACAATGTTTTTCAACTAATGGAGACGGTTAAAGAAATGTTTAAAATGTATCATGGAAAATGATAGGATGACATAAGTATTTGGTTTAATAAGCAAGGTGAGTTTTTATGAAGAAACATTATTTAAACGATGTATATGTATGTTTATCAATAAAAAACATTATATTGTCTTTTATTCGTAATATTTATTAAAATGAAAGTATCATAATATGGAGGGGTTTACATGACAACAATAGGATATATTGGTTCATATACAAAAAAAGAAGGTAAGGGCGTCTACCGCTTTGAATTAGATGAACAAACGGGGACGATTACTGAAGTGGAAACGGGTTATGAATTAGAAGCGTCGACATATGTAAATCAACATGACGCTTTTTTATATGCTGTAACACGAGAAGGGGAAGATTGTGGCATTGCAAGTCTTAAAATAGGAGAAGATGGCAAACTCAGTCTTATCAATAAATGTTTAGCTTCCACAAAAGGTAGCGGATGTTATGTTTCAGTATCGCCAGATGGTAAATATGTTTTTGAAGCGGTTTATGGTGCAGGGCTTGCTCGTATCTATGAAGCAAATCCAATTACGGGTGAAGTGGTTCGTTTAATCCAAGAATTAGCACATGATTATCCTACAGGTCCTCTAGAAAGACAAGAGCAACCTCATGTTCATTATTTAGATACCACACCAGATGAACAGTATGTTGTAGCAATGGATTTAGGTACTGATAAGCTTATAACATATGAATTTGGTGAAGAAGGTTATAGCGAATATGCCGTATTTGACTTTGAACCAGGTGATGGACCAAGACATATTACATTTCATGAAAATGGTGAAATTGCTTATGTAGTTCATGAATTATCTAATGTTGTAAGTGTTATGCAGTACAAGAATGGTGAATTTTCGGAAATTGAACGCCATGCAACGATTCCTGAAAATTTTGAAGGTGCTACAAAGTTAGCTGCGGTAAGATTATCTCATGATCAAAACTTCCTATATATTAGTAATAGAGGACATGACAGTATCGCAATTTTTAAAATAGGAGATAACGGAGCCACAATTTCCTTAGTAGACATAGTGGGTAGTGGAGGAGCATTTCCCCGCGATTTTAATATTACTGAGACAGATGATTTCTTAGTTTGTGCACACCAAGAAGATGGTTATGAGCTAACTGTATTTAAACGAGATAAAGTGACTGGAAAATTAGAAAAATCTGATGGTCAATACACTGCACCAGAAGGTGTTTGTGTTCAGTTTTTACAATAATAAAAATATAAAAGTCCGAAAGCTAAATTTTAGTTTTTGGACTTTTATATTTTAATATTATTTATTGAAAAAGGCTTTAATATACTTGAATTTCCCTTTATAAGGTGGGAAAAGTAAGCTTGATTCAAGCCGTGTAGATTTAAAAATATATGATTTATCATGGCTAAATGTATCGAAAGTATACTTACCGTGATATTTTCCTATACCAGAAGCACCAACACCACCAAATGGTAAGTTTGGGTTTGCTAAATGCATTAAAGTATCGTTTATTGCGCCTCCACCAAAGGATAGTTCGTTTAAGACACGTTCTGAACTGTTTTCATCTTCGCTAAATAAATAAAGACTGAGCGGTTTAGGTTTAGTGCGTATTAAATCAATAGCTTCGTTAAAATCGTCATAAGTTATAATTGGCAATAATGGACCGAAAATTTCATCATCCATAATTTTTGAATTGATGGTAATGCCGTCTAAAATAGTAGGTGCAATATAATTTTCATCAGCATCTGTTTGACCGCCAAAACTTATTTCAGGTTTATGGATATTTAACAATTCACTTAAACGGTTAAAATGCTTCTCGTTTACAATACGGCCATAATCTGGGCTTTCCTGTATATTTTCTCCATAAAATTCAGTGATTGTTTTTGTTAACGCGCTAATGAGCTCATTTTTGACCTTACGATTTACAAGTAAGTAATCCGGTGCAACACAAGTTTGGCCTGCATTCGTAAATTTACCAAAGCTAATACGTTCACTTGCCACTTTGATATTAGCACTTTCGTCAATGATGGCCGGGGATTTTCCGCCGAGTTCTAAAGTAACAGGTGTTAAATGTTCACTTGCTGCCTTATAAACAATGTGGCCAACTTGTTCACTACCAGTAAAGAAAATATAGTCAAAAGGTAATTGAAGTAAAGATTGTGTAGTTTCAGCGTTTCCCTGAATAATACTAATATACTCAGGGGCAAATGCATCTGTAATTATTTTCTCTATTATTTCTGATACGTTTGGTGTGTATTCAGAAGGTTTGAGTATAACAGTATTACCAGCTGCAATAGCACCAATTAATGGTTCTATGAGCAATTGGAAAGGGTAGTTGAAAGGACCGATAATTAAGACTGTGCCATAAGGTTCCTTCATAATATAGCTTTTAGTAGGAAACATATATAATGGCGTATTTACTTGTTTGGTTTTTGACCAATTTTTAAGTTCTTTACGAGCTAATTTAATACTTTTTAATGTATAACCAATTTCTGTTGCATATGTTTCTACTTTGTTTTTACCTAAATCTTTTTGAAAAGCTTCAAGTAATTCATTTTCATAGTTTTTAATACTTTTGCTTAACTGTTTAAGTTGTTTTTTTCTAAATTTAAGAGATTTAGTCTCATGAGTATTAAAATATTGTTTACTATTGTGGAAAGTTTGTTCTATTAAATTCAAATATTATTCCTCCTAGTATATTGGCGATTTAGATAGCTCAAAATAGTTGATAAAAAACTGGAACATAACAATTATGTCCCAGTTTTGCTGTTTAGTAAAATATTTAAGTTTTCAATTTAACATAGTTATTTAAAATTATTGTGTTGAACTAACTCAAAGCTTCCGTGATTTGTGGTACAACTTGTTTTTTACGTGATACAACACCTGGAAGGAAAGCGGTATTGTTTTCAAGTTGAACATTAAACGCAGAACCTACTTTATCTTTCTCTGCACCAACAACTAGAATTTTAGAGTCACTATTGATTATATCAGTTACAAGTAATACAAAAAGATCATACTTTTCATTTGTACTAACTTCTAACATTTCTTTTTCTAATTCTTCTTGGCGTTCAAATACTTCGTTAATGTCTACAGTGTTAACTTGTCCAATACGTGTAATATAGTCACCCATGTTAAATGATTTTGCGTCCATATTTAATAGTTCAGTTGCAGTTTTATCAGTTGTAGAGGCTCCAGCTTTTAACATCTCTAAACCATACGCTTCTAAATCAACATTAGCAATTGATTTTAATGCTTCCGCAGCTTCAATATCTTCTTGTGTGCAAGTAGGAGACTTAAATAATAAGCTGTCTGAAATAATAGCAGAAATCATTAAACCAGCGATTTCTGGTTTGATTTCAAATCCACGTTCTTTATACATTTTGTATAAAATTGTTGCAGTACAACCTACTGGCTCAGCACGGTAGTATAAAGGTGCTGCAGTTTCAAAGTTAGAAATTCTGTGGTGGTCGACTACATGTTTGATTGATGCTTTATCGATTGTATCAGCACTTTGTTGGAATTCATTATGGTCCACTAAAATGACGTTTTGATCATTTAAGTCATCGCTTAATAATGCTGGCGTTGAAACTTTAAACTGATCTAATGCGTATTGTGTTTCAGGACCTATTTCACCTAATCGAAAAGGTGTTGCCTCTGCATTTCCTGTTTGTTGTTCAAAGTCTGCCATAATAATCGCTGATGAAATTGCATCTGTATCTGGATTTTTATGCCCGAAAATATAAGTTTTTGCCATGTTTAAATTCTCCTTATTTTATATTTAGTTATATTTTATCATGATTTTGTATTGTTATTCTACTTCAGCACCTAGAGAATTTTTAAAGTGGTCTAAAGCCCATTGATGGCCCGTTGGATTAAACGACGCCACGCCTTTATGAGAGATTGAAATAGAATATCCTAAATTATATGCAGTAATAGCAGTATGGAGTACGCAAATGTCGGTACACACACCGACAATTTCTAAATGTGTAATGTTTCTTTCGCGTAACATAATATCTAATGGCGTACCACAAAAAGAATCATAACGTGTTTTATCTAAATAATGTACATGATCGTTAAACAGGATATTTTGATAAATATCATTTACTTTGCCATAAAGTTCTCTTCCTGTAGTATCTATTATATTATGAGGAGGGAAAAGTTTGTTTTCTGGATGATACGTATTTTCTTCATAATGTAAATCCATAAGGAAAAAAATATTAGCTTGTTTATTGTTATAAGCTTCAATTCTTTCGATAATATAATTTTCAATTTGTTGACCAGGAAGGCCACAAGTTAATTTACCATTATCAGCCACAAAATCATTTGAATAGTCGACAATGATAAGTGCGCTATTTTTCATATTATGTAACACTCCCAAAATTTTAGATTACAGCCATTATATCTTAAGTAGGTAAATCAATAAAGATGCAAATAAAGCGTTTAAGAAACTTTGTATTAGTTTATTATAGAGTATGAAATTGAGAAGGAAGGTGGATTAATGCGGATTAATGCTAAACAATTTGGTTTGAAAGGAAAGGACAAACGAGCAGATACACGTGCAATGCAAAAAGCATTAAAATATGCTAAAAAACACAAACATACTACAATCTATGTCCCTAAAGGGGAGTATCATATACATAGACCACTGGTAATATATGATTCCACGACCTTAATACTGGATGATGAAGCGGTATTAAAAAGAGTAGGTAAAGATACATTATTGAAAAATGGAAACTGGTTAAAATCTTATTATGGATATGATGGTAATGGGCATATACATATTGCTGGAGGTACATTTGATATGAATGGGTATCAATATCCGTATAACAATACTGCAATGTGTATGGGGCACGCAGAAGATATTCAAATCATAAACGTCACATTTAAAGATGTGGTTGGGGGTCACGCACTTGATGCATGTGGAATCAACGGTTTATATATCAATAGATGTCAATTCCTAGGATTTAATGATAATAATGGTACACGCCCATTTTCTGAAGCGGTACAACTAGATATCCAAGTAAAAGGCGCTTTTCCTAAGTTTGGCGCTACTGATGGGACAATAACTAAAAATGTAGTGATTGAAAATTGCTATTTTGGAGGTTCTAAAACGCCTCATATGGATGCATGGAACAGGGCGATTGGCTCTCATGCAAGCAGGTATAATCAATTTTACGAAAATATTCATATTCGATTTAATACGTTTGAAGGCATGAACCAATACGCGCTCACACCTTTAAAATCTAAAGATATATTTGTGCATCATAATGTATTTAAAAATTGCGTGGGCGGTTTACGTTTTTTAGCAGTCAAAGATGGCAAAAATGCACAAGATCTCAAAGGGAATGTAAGGCCGACGCAAGCAGGAAAGAATTTATATATTTATCGTAACCAATTTTTGGGTTATATGGCTAAAGATGCAATTCGTATCCAAAGTTACAATAATATAAAGCACAATCGTGTTTTAATCGCTCAAAATGATTTTGGTTATAGCTCTCAAACCTTATATTTGAAAGATATACAGAACTTGCATCTTTTAAGTCAAGGAAATATAAAAATTAAAAAAGTGAATGTGAAATCAATTTAAACGTCGCTTAGTTTCACATTTCTGAGTTAAAACATTAATATATAATATTGAAATCTAATTAGAATTATATTATGTTATAGAGTGATAATTTAAGAAAATTCAGAAAACATCTGAAATAAGGGGGAACATTATGAGTGATAAAAGCAAAGGGGAAATGAGGCGTTCTCAGTATTTAACTTTCTTTTCTAAAGACAAAGAAAAGAAACCGTATAATGCAGGGCAATTTGTAGGTTTAATTTTAGGACCGCTACTATTTATTTTAACATTATTGATTTTTCAGCCTGAAAATTTATCAAATAAAGGTGTTTTCGTGCTTGCTATTACAATTTGGATTGCTATTTGGTGGATTACTGAAGCAATACCGATAGCAGCAACTAGTTTATTGCCACTCGTTTTATTACCTGTTGGTCATGTGCTCAGTCCAGAAGAAGTATCTGCTCAATATGGCAACGATATTATATTCTTATTCTTAGGTGGATTTATTTTAGCAATCGCTATGGAAAGATGGAATTTACATACACGTGTAGCTTTAACAATTATTAGTATTTTAGGCACAAGCACAGGGAAAATATTGTTAGGATTTATGATTGCAACGGGCTTTTTATCTATGTTTGTTTCAAATACAGCAGCGGTTATGATTATGATTCCAATTGGCTTGGCAATTATTAAAGAGGCTAATGAGTTAAAAGGTGAACAAATGAATGCCACGAGCATTAGTAAATTCGAACAATCTATGGTGTTAGCTATTGGTTATGCGGGTACGATAGGTGGTTTAGGTACACTTATTGGGACACCGCCACTCATTATTTTAAAAGGGCAATATCAATCAGCTTTTGGTGAAGAAATCAGTTTTGCTAAATGGATGATAATTGGTGTGCCAACCGTTATTATATTACTTGTTTTAGTGTGGCTATATTTGCGCTATGTCGCTTTCAAACATGATATGAAAGAATTACCAGGCGGTCAAAATTTAATTAGAAAAAAACTAGATGAATTAGGTAAAATGAAATATGAAGAAAAAGTAGTTCAAGCTGTTTTTATTTTAGCCAGCTTATTATGGATCAGCAGAGAGTTTTTATTGAAAAATTGGTCGCTTACTTCAGAAGTAGCGGACGGTACGATTGCAATGTTTATTGCTGTTTTGTTATTTTTGATACCTGCTAAAAATAAAGAACAACATACCCGAATTATTGATTGGAATGTTGCTAAGGATTTGCCGTGGGGCGTGTTAATTCTCTTTGGCGGTGGTTTAGCACTTGCTAAGGGTATTTCTGAAAGTGGCTTAGCGAAATGGTTAGGCGAGCAATTAAAGCTAATCGAAGGTGTGAGCCCGTTAATTATAGTGCTTGTGATTACAATATTTGTGCTGTTTTTAACAGAAATTACTTCCAATACTGCGACTGCAACTATGATTTTACCAATACTTGCTACATTGTCTGTCGCTGTAAATGTGCATCCACTATTACTGATGGTCCCAGCAGCGATGGCAGCTAACTGTGCGTACATGCTGCCAGTTGGAACACCGCCAAACGCAATTGTCTTCGGTACTGGAAAAATCAGTATTAAAAAAATGGCATCAGTTGGTTTTTGGGTCAACATATTAAGTATTGTTATTATCGTGTTAGTTGTTTATTTCTTAGTGCCTCCAGTATTAGGTATAGATGTAACCAAACCATTACCATTAAAATAAATCGCATTTTTATAAAATAACGGTGTTACGCTAACCTAACAAAAAGAGACCCAGTGGGGTCTCTTTTTTTATGCAAAAGTATTTTAGTTTAAGAGAATTACATAAGCTAAAAATGATGTATAAGTGCTACTAATTTAAAAAGTAGGTGTACATGCCTAAGGCACCGTTTTTGTGTCTCGGTCTTCCTTTATAGGAGCTATTTTGTATTAAGTGTGCCCTAATTTATTAAATGATCCAATCACAGTGACTTGAAAGTCTAATGTATTTAAGATTTTGATCACTTTTGATAAATCTTCAGTTAATCCAGTATCTGCTTGTACAAAAAAGTGGTACATACCTAATTGTGTTTTTAAAGGTCTGGATTCAATCCAAGATAAGTTGATATTGAAAAGGACAAACGTGTTTAAAATACTCGCCAACAAACCTGGTTTATCATATTGTGGTGTGATTAATAGCATGGTATCACTGGCGTTATCTAAATGTTGTGGTTGATTGCTGACTACTAAGAAACGCGTGACATTATGAGGAAAATCTTGAATATTTTGTTCAATAGGTTGAAAACCGTAAGTCTCTCCGCTACCTAAAGGCGCTATAGCGCCAACATGATTAGTGATTTTTTCTAAACTCTGTATTGTGCTATCTACATAATCATATGTGAAATCGTGTTGTTGAATATATTTGCTAGTTTGACTAATTGCAGGTCCTATGGAATACACTTTAGAAATATCGTTTACTGTAGCATTTTCTAATCCATATAAAGCAAATTGAATATCTAAATGAATTTCTCCTTGAGCATAAATATTTTGTTGTGTTAAGGCGTCAGCAACAATGTTTATAGTGCCTTCAATTGAGTTTTCTATTGGTACTACAGCGATACTATTATCATCTTCTGATACAGAAGCAACCACTTCATATAAATTTGATTTTGAAACATATTCAATTTCTGAATCAGATTTATATTTTTGTGCAGCTAAATATGAAAAAGTACCTTTTGGTCCTAAATAATATAATTTCATTTGACGTTACCCCTTATTAAGATATGTGTAATTTTAAAGTGTTAATGGAAGGGACAGCCTGTAGTAGATGATTGTTTTTTGTAAAAGAAGTTAGGATCTCTTATCTCATTTTTATATCCATGATGATAATTAGATACAAGTGTAGGAGATAATGGGGGCGCCAACCAAGACCATTTACCAGTAACTATTCTTCCATGTTTTTGTTCATTTTTTTCAAATCTTTCAAATTGTTTTGACGCAGTTAAATGATCAACCATTGAAACACCTTCGTTTTTAAATGAATGATATACTGCATAATTCAATTCGACTAATGTTCTGTCTTTATTGAAAGAATTATTCTTTAGTGTATCAAATTCAAATGCTTCTGCAATAGTTTCTAATAAATTATATCGATATGAATCCGTAAAGTTACGCACGGCAATTTCATTTACCATATACCAACCATTAAATGGGGCAGTCGGATATGTCACACCCCCAATTTTCAAGTCCATACTAGATATGATAGGGACTGCATACCATTTTAAACCAAGTTCTTTTAATTTTGGAAACTGCTCATGAGTGATAGGTACTTCTTTAATTAACTCAGGATTATAATTATGAAACTTTAATTTGTCTCCAGGCATTTGATAAATTAATGGTAAAATATCAAAATGAGTATGTTTGCTCTCCCATCCTAGATATTCCGCTAATTGTGTAACTTTCCTTTCAGCTGGATCGCCAACATCTTCATATCCAGCATATCTTATAAGTTGATTATTAAAAATTTGGGGTGGATGATGAGATGAAAAAATTGTAATATATGGCTTTATTTTACCTTTATTTGTAGCAATTTGAATATGGCTTTCAATTGTGTCAATAAATTCATTTTCAGTTTGGATGTGCCTTGCATCATTTACTGTTAAAGCGTCCCAAAAAGCACGGCCAATACAACGATTGGAATTTCTCCAAGCCATTTTAGCACCATAAATAAGTTCTTCATTTGTATGTTCATACGTGCCTGTGGCATTAATTTGTTTCTCAATTTGATAAATGCGTTTTGATATACTATCTTCATTATAATTTAGTTCTCTATACATCGTTTTAACAAAAGATTTAGCTTCGTTTAACATATAAACACCTCATAACATATTATACGGTATTTTGTATATTTTTAATCCTTACTAAAATAATTGTCACTATTTTGTCGCTACTATTTGAAAAAATGTAAAAACTATCATTATGAATAACTAATGATTTATAAATGTAAATACCCCTACAAAAACGTTGTATTTATATACACATATATATTTGTTTCAGATATAAACGATTATTATTTTGTGTTAAACTAATGAAAAAGCCGATTGGAGAGATAGCGGTGTACCAATTTGAAGATGATACATTTGTATTACACAATGATTTATATCAAATAAATATGGCAGAAAGTTATTGGAATGATGGCATTCACGAACGTTATGCTATATTTGATTTATATTTTAGAAGTATGCCATTTAATAGTGGTTACGCGGTTTTTAATGGGTTAAAACGTGTTATTGATTATATCGAAAAATTTCATTTTTCAAATTCAGATATTGAATATTTGAAATCCATTGGTTATCAAGAAGATTTTTTGGGATATTTAAAAGATTTAAAATTTACTGGTAATATTCGTTCTATGCAAGAAGGCGAGTTGTGTTTCGGTAATGAACCTTTATTAAGAGTTGAAGCGCCTTTAATCCAAGCGCAATTAATCGAAACAATGTTATTAAATATTGTAAATTTTCACACGCTCATCACTACAAAAGCTAGTAGAATTAAACAAGTAGCGCCCAATGACAATTTGATGGAATTTGGGACAAGACGTGCACAAGAAGCAGATGCAGCTTTATGGGGCGCAAGAGCTGCATATATTGGAGGATTCAATTCAACAAGTAATGTACGTGCCGGAAAACTATTTGGTATTCCAGTCTCAGGGACACACGCACACGCCATGGTTCAAACTTATGGAGATGAATATATAGCGTTTAAAAAATATGCAGAACGTCACAAAGATTGTGTATTTTTAGTTGATACTTACCATACGTTAAAATCAGGTGTGCCAACAGCAATTAAAGTTGCTAAAGAATTAGGTGATAAAATTAATTTTGTCGGCATTCGTTTGGACTCCGGAGACATAGCATATTTATCGAAAGAAGCACGTCGTATGCTAGACGAAGCTGGTTTCCCTGATGCTAAAATTATCGCTTCGAATGATCTAGATGAGCAGACAATTACGAGTTTAAAATCTCAAGGTGCAAAGGTTGATTCATGGGGAGTAGGGACAAAACTAATCACAGGTTATGATCAACCTGCTTTAGGCGCTGTTTATAAGTTGGTAGCAGTTGAGGATAGTTCTGGATCATATGTAGACCGTATAAAATTATCTAATAACGCAGAAAAAGTAACTACACCTGGTAAGAAAAATGTATATCGTATTATTAATAAAAAGACAAATAAAGCTGAAGGCGATTATATTACACTGGCTCATGAAGATCCTTATAACGAGTCGTCACTTAAATTATTCCATCCTGTTCACACTTATAAGATGAAATTTATAAAATCTTTTATAGCAAAAGCATTACACCATGATATTTTCAAAGATGGTAAATTAGTATACGATTTACCAAGTGAAAAAGAAGCACAAGCTTATTTAACGGAAAGCCTATCTTACTTATGGGATGAAAATAAACGTCACCTTAACCCACAAGAGTATCCAGTTGATTTAAGTACTGAATGTTGGGAAAATAAACATAAACGTATATTTGAAGTGGCAGAACAGGTTAAGGAGATGGAGGAAGAAAATGAGTGAAATTCAAGATATTATTGTTAGAGAAATGAAAGTGAAGCCTACAATTGATAGCAAGATAGAAACACGTCAAATCATTCAGTTTGTAAAAAACTACGTTCAATCTCACTCTTTTATCACATCCTTGGTGTTAGGTATATCAGGCGGACAAGATTCAACTTTAGCTGGTAAATTGTGCCAAATTGCAGTTAATGAATTAAAAGAGAAAGATATCGATTGTCGATTTATTGCGATCAAATTGCCCTATGGCGAACAAAGTGACGCGGACGAAGTGGAAGATGCTTTGGAATTTATACAGCCTGATGAAATATTCACTGTGAATATTAAACCTGCAGTGGATCAAAGTGTTCAATCGTTAAAAAATGCAGACATTATATTAACAGATTTTCAAAAGGGAAACGAAAAAGCGCGTGAACGTATGAAAGTACAATTTTCAATTGCTTCCAATACACAAGGTATTGTAGTAGGTACTGACCATTCAGCTGAAAATTTAACAGGCTTCTTTACTAAATACGGTGATGGGGCAGCAGATATAGCGCCTCTGTTTGGTTTGAATAAGCGTCAAGGCCGTCAAATACTCGCATATTTGGGCGCTCCCTCACATCTATATGAAAAAGTACCAACTGCTGATTTAGAAGAAAATAAACCACAAGTGCCAGATGAAGATGCATTAGGTGTTAGTTATAATCATATTGATGACTATTTGGAAGGAAAGCCTGTTCCAAGCGAAGCTAAATCAATCATCGAAAGTCATTATATTAAAAATGCACATAAAAGAGAATTAGCATATACAAGATATACATGGCCAAAAAACCAAACAAATTTCGAATAATTTTAGTGACAAAATAGTAACTTACTGATAAAATAATTTGAATTTAATGTGACAGAAAGGAAAATGGACATGTCAGTGATAACATCTAATCCATGGTTAATGGTTTTAGCAATTTTTATTATTAATGTTGCATATGTGACATGCTTAACAATGAGAACGATATTAACACTTAAAGGTTATCGCTATGTTGCAGCAGTAGTAAGTTTCCTAGAAGTCTTAGTATATGTTATTGGTTTAGGTATGGTTATGTCTAGTTTAGACCAAATTCAGAATGTCTTTGCATATGCTTTTGGGTTCTCAATTGGTATCATAGTAGGAATGAAAATTGAAGAAAAATTAGCACTGGGCTATACAGTAGTTAATGTAACATCTTCTGAACATGAGTTAGATTTACCAAAACAATTGAGAGATTTAGGTTATGGTGTCACGCACAATACTGCATATGGCCGAGATGGCGCAAGGTTAATTTTGCAAATTTTAACCCCGAGACGTTTTGAATTAAAACTGATTGAAACAATCAAGCAAATAGACGAAAAAGCCTTTATTATCGCATACGAGCCAAGAACAATCCACGGTGGTTTCTGGGTTAAAGGCGTTCGAAGTAAAAAACTCAAACAATATGATCCAGATAAAGTGGAAAGTATATGAAGAAACAACAAAAATTCAAGGTTGGCGAAAACGAAACTATTCAAGATTGTTTAAAACGTATGCGAGACGCTGGTTATATGCCTGTTAAGCGCTTTGAAAAACCAATTTACAAAGAAAATAAAAATGGTACTTATGAAGTATATAGACAGGAAATTCAATTTGTTGGAAAATTGCAAGAATAAATGCTTGAAGGAGGCTGGGACATCAATATATGTTCCAGCCTTAAATATGCTATGAATAGTGCATAGCTTATTTGAAAGCCCTTTAAATTAAGTTTATTAATCCCAGACAATATAAGGAAGACAAGATAATGCATTTTAATGAAAATGGATTTTAATCCTATCCATTATTTTTATGAAACATGTTAAAATTTCTTAAAGAAGGAAGAAAAGGCTTATACATTTAAAGCTAATTCTGTTAAACTAATAGTGAAAAGAACAAACACGAACTTTAATCGTAAAATATTGTTAAATGTACATGTTTTGGAGTTTGTGCACTAAAACTTACGTAAGATAGGAGCTTATTTCAATGATAGAACGTTATTCTAGAGAAGAAATGTCTAATATATGGACGGATCAAAATCGTTATGAAGCATGGTTAGAGGTAGAAATACTAGCGTGTGAAGCTTGGAGTAAATTAGGTGATATACCTGCTGAAGATGTAAAAAAAATTCGCCAAAATGCGAAGGTTGACGTTAACCGTGCAAAAGAAATTGAAGAAGAAACACGTCATGATGTCGTTGCATTTACAAGACAAGTATCTGAAACATTAGGGGAAGAACGTAAGTGGGTTCACTATGGTTTAACGTCAACAGACGTAGTTGACACTGCGTTAAGTTATGTAATTAAACAAGCGAACGATATTATTGAAAAAGATTTAGAAAGATTTATTGAAGTATTAGCGCAAAAAGCCAAAGACTATAAATATACATTAATGATGGGACGCACACATGGCGTACACGCTGAACCGACGACATTTGGTGTAAAAATGGCTTTATGGTATACAGAAATGAAACGTAATTTAGAGCGCTTCAAACGCGTCAGAGAAGAAATCGAAGTAGGTAAAATGAGTGGTGCAGTAGGAACGTTTGCAAATATCCCACCAGAAATCGAAGCATATGTCTGTGAACATTTAGGTTTAGATGCGGCGCCAGTTTCAACACAAACATTACAACGAGACCGCCATGCATACTATATTGCTACATTAGCCTTAATCAGCACTTCTATGGAAAAATTCGCGGTAGAAATACGTAATTTACAAAAAACTGAAACACGAGAAGTAGAAGAAGCATTTGCCAAAGGACAAAAAGGTTCATCAGCGATGCCTCATAAACGTAACCCAATTGGTTCAGAAAATATTACAGGCATCGCACGTGTTATCAGAGGATATGTAACCACTGCATACGAAAATGTAGCATTATGGCATGAAAGAGATATTTCTCATTCATCAGCAGAACGCATCATGTTGCCAGATGTTACGATAGCGTTAGATTATGGATTAAACAGATTTACAAATATTGTAGAAAGACTTACTGTGTTTGAAGACAATATGTTAACAAATATTGATAAAACATACGGCCTTATCTATTCGCAGCGTGTATTATTAGCCTTAATCAATAAAGGGTTAGCACGCGAAGTAGCTTATGATAAAGTACAGCCAAAAGCGATGACATCTTGGGAAACTAAAACACCATTTAGAACATTGATTGAAAATGACTCATCCATTACTGAGTTATTAAGCTCTGAGGAATTAGATGAATGTTTTAATCCTAAACATCATTTAAATCAAGTAGACACTATTTTTAGCCGTGCAGGTTTAGAATGATTGAAATTTTCAAATGAAATGGTTACACTTTAATGTATTAGTACGTTGAACTGAGATTAAATTGAAAGTACAGGGGTTGTTTTTGATGCAAATAGAAAAATTACGAGGAAAAGCATTAGATGAATTATTTGATGCTATTCTTACATTAGAAAATAGAGAAGAATGTTATCAATTCTTTGACGATTTATGTACAGTGAATGAAATTCAGTCATTATCACAACGATTACAAGTCGCAAAAATGATTAAACAAGGTTATACTTATGCGACAATTGAGCAAGAGTCTGGGGCTTCAACCGCAACAATTTCCCGTGTTAAAAGATCTTTACAATGGGGAAATGATGCGTACACAATGATTCTAGATCGCATGAATATTGAAACGACCGATTAATTCATAACTCAATAATCGTAGCATAGCGTGTAATTTACATCATTTCATTTGAAAAGCTGTTGGCAAAGTAACTCACTTTGTTGGCAGCTTTTTTCTGTTGTTAATTTAAAGTGTATTGATAAAATAGATACAAAGACGTTTATTTTATATATAGTTTATTAAAATGTATATAAGGCGTAGTGATGAAAATAATACGTTAATACAACTTGTTAAAATACACTATATTTTCTTACATCATTTTAGAACTCGCTGATTAAAAATGATATAATCTTATGTATGCTAAAAAAAGGAGTAACATATCATGTATGACATTAAAAAATGGAAACATATTTTCAAATTAGATCCTGCCAAATCCATATCTGATAATGATTTAGACGCTATTTGTATGTCTAAAACCGATGCAATTATTATAGGTGGGACAGACGGTGTTACTGAAGATAATGTTATTCAATTAATGAGTAGAGTAAGAAGGTATCCACTACCTTTAGCTCTAGAAATTTCAAATGTAGAAAGTGTGATGCCAGGATTTGATTTTTATTTTGTACCAACTGTGCTAAACAGCGCAAACGTAAAATATCATAATGGCATACTTTTAGACGCATTAAAATCATTTGGTCACATGATTGATTTTGATGAAGTTGTTTTTGAAGGCTACGTTGTAATGAACCCAGACAGTAAAGTTGCTCAGCTTACACAGGCTAACACTAATTTAACAGAGGACGATATTGAAGCATACGCTCAAATGATTAATGCAATGTATAAATTACCAGTTATGTATCTTGAGTATAGTGGTACATATGGAGAAAGCGAAAAAGTTAAAACAGCAGCAAGCATGTTGACTGATACCCAGTTGTTTTATGGTGGGGGTATTAGTAACCAAGAAGAAGCGGAAGAAATGGCTTCAATTGCTGATACGATTATCGTTGGTGATATTGTTTACAAAGATATTAAAAAAGCACTAAAAACAGTTAAGGTAAAGGAGTCACATAAATGAATGCATTAGTAAATCAGATGAATGATGAACAAAGCCTAGCGGTACGAACTACAGAAGGGCCACTTCTTATTATGGCAGGTGCTGGTTCAGGCAAAACACGTGTCTTGACCCATCGTATAGCTTACTTGCTTGATGAAAAAGACGTGTCTCCCTATAATGTTCTAGCGATTACTTTTACAAACAAAGCAGCAAAAGAAATGAAAGCGCGTGTTGAATCTTTAGTGGGTGAGCCTGCGCAAGTTATTTGGATGTCAACTTTCCACTCAATGTGTGTAAGAATTCTTAGAAGAGACGCAGATAGAATTGGTATTGAACGTAATTTTACAATTATTGACCCTACTGATCAAAAATCAGTTATTAAAGACGTTTTAAAGCAAGAAAATATAGATAGCAAAAAATTTGAGCCGAGAATGTTTATTGGCGCTATAAGTAATTTGAAAAATGAATTAAAAACACCGGAAGACGCACAAAAAGAAGCTGAGACATATCATGAACAAATGGTCGCTACCGTTTATAAAGGTTACCAACGACAATTATCAAGAAACGAAGCTTTGGATTTTGATGATTTAATAATGGTTACAATTCGTTTGTTTGAACGTGTACCTGATGTATTAGAATATTATCAAAATAAATTTCAATACATACACGTAGATGAGTATCAAGATACAAATAAAGCACAGTATACGCTAGTAAATCTTTTGGCAGCTAAATTTAAAAATTTATGTGTAGTAGGAGATTCTGATCAATCTATCTATGGATGGCGTGGCGCAGATATTCAAAATATACTGTCCTTTGAAGAAGATTATCCTGAAGCAAAAACGATATTTTTAGAACAAAATTACCGATCAACTAAAAATATATTAAATGCAGCAAATGAAGTAATCAAAAATAACTCAGAGCGTAAACCTAAAGGGTTGTGGACTGGCAACACATCTGGAGATAAAATCCATTACTACGAAGCTACGACTGAGAGAGATGAAGCAGAATATGTAGTAAAAGAAATTATGAAACATCAACGCAACGGCAAAAAGTTTAAGGATATGGCAATTTTGTATCGTACAAATGCCCAATCACGTGTGCTTGAAGAAACATTTATGAAGTCTAATATGCCTTATACGATGGTCGGTGGTCAAAAATTCTACGATCGTAAAGAAATTAAAGATTTATTAAGCTATTTGAGAATAATAGCTAATAGTAATGATGATATTAGCTTGCGTCGTGTAATTAATGTACCTAAACGTGGTATTGGTCCATCTTCAGTAGATAAAATTCAAGCTTATGCGAATCAAAATGATATTAGTATGTTTGACGCTTTAGCAGAAGTAGATTTTATCGGTTTATCTAAAAAGGTAACACAAGAATGTATAACTTTTTATGACACGATTCAAAATTTGATTAAACAACAAGAGTTTTTAGAGATTACTGAAATTGTTGAAGAAGTATTAGTTAAATCAGGTTATCGAGATATGTTAGAACGTGAGAAAACACTAGAATCAAGAAGTAGACTAGAAAATATAGATGAATTTATGTCGGTTCCCAAAGACTATGAAGAAAATACACCACTAGAAGAACAGTCATTGATTAATTTCTTAACCGATTTATCTTTAGTTGCTGATATAGACGAAGCGCAAATAGAAGATGGCATAACATTGATGACAATGCACTCAGCCAAAGGATTAGAATTCCCAATCGTGTTTATTATGGGGATGGAAGAGTCGTTATTCCCTCATATCAGAGCGATAAAAAGCGATGATGATCATGAAATGCAGGAAGAAAGAAGAATCTGCTATGTAGCGATTACCCGTGCAGAACAAACATTATATTTAACGCATGCTACTTCAAGAATGCTTTTTGGCAGACCACAATCTAATATGGCTTCAAGATTCTTACAAGAAATACCTGAAGATTTATTGGAAAATGAAAATAAAGCGGCAGTTAAAACACAAAACAATCACTTTAAATCAGCAACCAAACAACCTGAAAAAAGAAGTCATAGTAAACGTGTTGCATCTTCTAAGCAATCACAACAAAATACGAATTGGCATGTCGGTGATAAAGTTATCCATAAATCTTGGGGTGAAGGTATGGTAAGTAATGTAAATGAAAAAAATGGCTCTGTAGAGTTAGATATTATATTTAAATCAGAAGGACCAAAGCGTCTGCTTGCTCAGTTTGCACCTATCGAAAAGAAAGGGGAATAAAATGTGGCTGACATACAATCACGTGTTAATGAATTGCATCAATTATTAAATCAATATAGCTATGAATACTACGTACAAGATAATCCCTCTGTACCAGATAGTGAATACGATAAATTATTGCACGAGTTGATTGAAATTGAAACAAACCATCCAGAATATCAAACAGTGGATTCACCTACTGTGAGAGTGGGTGGTGCAGCACAATCAACTTTTGAAAAAGTGAATCATGATACACCAATGCTTAGTTTAGGCAACGCGTTTAATGAAGAAGATTTGAGAAAATTTGATCAACGTGTACGTGAACAAATTGGTAAAATCGAGTATATGTGTGAATTAAAAATTGATGGTTTAGCGGTTTCTCTTAAATATGAAAATGGACGATTTGTTCAAGGTTTAACACGCGGGGATGGTATAACAGGTGAAGATATTACTGAAAATTTAAGAACGATACATGCGATTCCTTTGAAAATAAATGAACCTAGAACGTTCGAAGTTCGCGGTGAAGCGTATATGCCTAGAAAATCTTTCTTTGATTTAAATGAAGCTAAAGCTCAAAATGATGAACAACCCTTTGCCAACCCTAGGAATGCTGCCGCTGGATCGCTTAGACAATTAGATTCTAAACTTGCAGCAAAACGGAAATTAAGTGTTTTCTTATATAGTGTGAATGATTTTACACAGTTTAATGCCAATACACAAAGTGATGCTTTAGATGAATTAGACGAATTGGGTTTCAAGACAAATCAAGAGCGTGAGCGGCTTCAAACAATTGAAGAAGTTTTAGAGTATATTGAGAAGTGGACAGAAGCGCGTGAAGGACTGCAATACGATATTGATGGCATCGTTATTAAAGTCAATGATTTAGAGCAACAAGATGAATTAGGATACACACAAAAATCTCCTCGTTGGGCAATCGCATATAAGTTTCCAGCAGAAGAAGTTATCACAGACTTATTAGATATTGAATTGAGTATTGGTAGAACAGGTGTTGTTACACCAACAGCAATACTTGAGCCTGTAAAGGTTGCAGGCACAACTGTGTCTAGAGCTTCTTTACATAACGAAGATTTGATACACGAAAAAGATATTCGAATTGGTGACAGTGTAATTATTAAAAAAGCAGGAGATATTATACCGGAAGTCATTAAAAGCGTATTAGATCGCAGACCTCAAAACGCTGAAGTTTATCATATGCCAACGCATTGTCCTAGCTGTGACCATGAACTTGTTAGAATTGAAGGCGAAGTAGCACTGAGATGTATTAATCCAAAATGCCAAGCACAGCTTGTAGAAGGCATGATTCATTTTGTTTCTCGTCAAGCAATGAATATCGATGGTTTAGGTACTAAAATTATTCAGCAACTTTATGAAAATCATAAGATTAAAGATGTTGCAGATATATTTTACTTAACTAAAGATGATTTGCTACCATTAGAGAGAATGGGTGAAAAAAAGGTAGACAACTTATTAAATGCTATCGAAAAAGCTAAGTCGAATTCATTAGAACATTTACTATTTGGTTTAGGTATAAGACATTTAGGCGTGAAAGCAAGTCAAGTTATTGCTGAAAAATATGGCACGATGGATACTTTATTTGATGTTACAGAAGACTCGTTAATTGAAATATATGATGTGGGTCACAAATTAGCTCAATCGTTAGTGACATATTTAGAAAATGAAGACATTCGTGCGCTTATCAATAAACTCAAAGAAAAAAATGTTAATATGACTTATAAAGGTATTAAAACAAGTGATTTAGCTGGACATCCAGAATTTAGTAATAAGACAATTGTTTTAACCGGTAAGTTATATCAAATGACTCGAAATGAAGCTTCCAAGTGGTTAGAACTTCACGGTGCTAAAGTTACAAATAGTGTTACAAAAAAAACAGATTTAGTGATTGCTGGTGAAGATGCTGGTTCTAAACTTATGAAAGCTGAGCAATTTGGAACAGAAGTGTGGACAGAAGATGACTTTGTCAAAAAACAAAATGAAATAGAGGGATAGAGGAGATAATGCATGAAAAGAACGATTATATTATTTATTTCAGCAATTTTTGTATTATCAGCATGTGGTAACGATAATGATGAGAACAATAAAGAACAGTCAAATGATAATAAACAACAAGAAGAGTCTGGCTCTGTAAAGGAAATTGCTACTGATAAAAATGTACAAGGCAATAATTATAGAACGATTTTACCGTTTAAAGAGAGCCAAGCACGTGGTTTGTTACAAGATAATATGGCAAATAGTTATAATGGTGAAGATTTTGAACACGGTCTTTTAGAATTAAGTAAAGAAGTCTTTCCTACTGATGATTACTTGTACCAAGACGGTCAATATTTAGATAAAGACACAATTAATGCTTATTTGAGCCCTAAATATACTAAATCTGAAGTAGATGCTATGGACGAAGATGAACGTAAAGAAAAGAAAGCAAACGAAAATTTAGGTCTTAACCCATCGCATAAAGGGGAAACCGATCCAGAAAAAATTGCTGAAAACACACCAGCATATCTTTCTAATATTTTAGAGCAAGATTTTTATGCGAGTGGAGATACGAAAGGTAAAAATATCAAGGGTATGACTATCGGATTAGCTATGAATAGTACATATTATTACCAAAAAGAAAAAGATGGCGAAACGTATAGTAAAGATTTAGATGACAAAGAAATTAAAAAGCAAGGCAAGCAAATGGCAGGAGAAATTCTTTCTAGACTCAGAGAACATAAAGAATTAAAAGAGATACCTATCCATTTTGCAATCTATAAGCAATCTGGGGAAAATTCAATTGTCCCTGGGGAATTTATAGCGGGTACTACGGTTGAAGATGGCAAAACGCGTATTAATGAATGGAAGGATATTAACCAACAAACGGCGTTACTACCTTCTGAAGAAGCGGGTAAAGTTGATGAAAATCTAAACAATAATTTCAAACAATTTAATGATGATTTACAGACATATTTTAATAACTTTACGCAAGCAGTGGGTACAGTTAAATTTGATAATAAAAAAGCAAAACAATTAACGGTCGATGTACCTATTGATTATTATGGCGAAGCAGAAACAATTGGTATCACACAATATATAACTGAACAAGCTGAAAAATACTTTGATGATATAGGCGAATATGAAATCCACATTAAAGATGGTAATAAAGCCAAAGCTTTAATAAGTAAATCTAAAGATGATAAAGAGCCACAGGTTCACATTTATAAAAATAATAATTAATATGTGACAAACAATTAAAGCCACACTTTGTAATACTTTTCATGATTACATTGTGTGGCTTCTTAATTATGAAACGATATTATTTGAAAACTTATTCTTTAACAATTTGTTTTACTTTATTTAAATCACGTTCGACAAAAAGGCCGGGCTTTTTCGTGAATTTACTTACTACATAAGTGACAATGACACTGGCTAAAAAACCAGGAATGATTTCATACATGCCAAATATTTCATTAAATGAAGCTAACGGTTTAATCCATGCAATCCAAATAATAACAACTAAAGCACCTGTAACCATACCGCTTAATGCACCGATGTGGGATAAGCCTTTCCAGTAAAGTGAAAGTATAACTAAAGGACTAAATGCAGCTCCGAACCCAGCCCAAGCATTGCCAACAAGGTTTAATATCGTATCATTTGGTGACCAAGCAATCCAGATTGCAATAATAGCTACTAACAAAACGGATAATCTGCCAACCAGGACGAATTCTTTTTCGTGTGTTTTAGCTTTATCTTCGCCTCGGATAAGTTTATAAAAATCTTCCGTTAAAGAACTAGAAGTAACTAATAATTGTGATGAAATTGTGCTCATAATTGCTGCCAAGATAGCTGCTAATAAAAACCCTCCAACAAGTGGGTGGAATAATATTTGGCTCATAATAATAAATAACGTTTCAGGATCTTCCATTTTTATATTATATTGAGGAACAAATGCAATACCAGTTAAACCAACTGCTACTGCTCCTAATAAGCCAACCACCATCCAACTTATCCCTAAGCGTCTAGCTTTTGGTAAAAGTTTATGTGTCTTAATAGACATAAATCGAACAATAATATGAGTTTGTCCGAAATAGCCTAATCCCCAAGCAAATAATGAAACGATACCTAAAAATGTTGTTCCTTTAAACAAGTCCATATTAGTAGGTCTCATAGTGGCAACTTCGCTAAAGGTATCTAAACCATTAAGTTTGATAAGCGCTACGATAGGGACCATAACCATTGCGATTAGCATGATAACACCTTGGAAGAAATCAGTAATTGAAACAGCTAAATAACCGCCAAAAAATGTGTAAAAAATAACTATAGCGGCAACAATAACAAGTCCCCAATGATAATTTAAACCAAAGGCACTTTCAAATAACTTTCCTCCAGAAACGAAGCCAGAATGTGTGTATAAAGTGAAAAAGACAACGATAATGAGACCTGAAATAATTTTTAGATAATTTTTACGGTCATTGAGCCGATTTTTAAAGAAATCTGGTAGTGTAATGGCGTCTCCAGCAATTTCAGTATAAACACGAAGTCGCGGCGCAACTACAAAATAGTTAACATAAGCACCTAGTGACAAGCCTATGGTAATCCACATAGCGGATAATCCTGTACTATAAACAGAACCTGGAAGTCCCATAATCATCCATCCACTCATATCTGATGCACCCGCCGAAAGCGCAGTAACATAGGGACCTATACTTCTGCCTCCGAGCATAAATTCACTTAAATTACCTGTCGCCTGTTTATAACCGTAATAACCAATAAATAGTAAAATGATAAAGTAGACAATAATCATAATATACGTTTGCCAAGTTGCATGAACTTGATTGGCTAACGATGTGCCTAGAATCAACATAATTGCTCAACTCCCTTATTCCGTCATATTAAATTGTGTTACATGAATGATTATACAATGGAATTTATAAATAGAGTAGAAAAATTTTCAGAAAATTACAAAAATAACATATGAAATCTAAAATAAAGCCTTACATTTATTGAAAACATGATTTCAAGTTTTATAAAAGTGTATGATTTATTATGCAATGACGACGTTTAATCTAATCATATAAAAGTGACGCGTATGATATTCATTATTTAAGTTACTTAATGTGAAGCAACCTCCTCAAAGATTTTTAAAATAAAACGAGGTTATTTGTTGATATTGTTGAAAAGTTTAGATTTTTGAACGAAATTTTGATACAATTTTATAATGAATGAGTAAACAAGGAGGCTTTTATTTAATGGCTAAGGTTACACGTGAAGAAGTAGAGCATATTGCTAATTTAGCTAAACTTCAAATTACTGAAGAAGAAACAACAGAAATGCAAGATACATTAGAAAGTATTTTAAATTTTGCTAATCAAATAGATACAGCAGATACTAGTGCTATTGAGCCAACTTATCACGTATTAGATTTACAAAACGTGTTAAGAGAAGACGAAGCAATCGAGGGCATTCCTCAAGAGCTTGCATTAAAAAATGCTAAAGAGACGGAAGATGGACAATTTAAAGTACCATCTATCATGAATGAGGAGGACGCTTAAGATGACCATCCGTTATGAATCTGTGGAAAATTTAATTAAACTAATAAAAAATAAAGAAATTAAACCTTCACAAGTAGTGAACGATATCTATGATGCTATCGAAGAAACTGATCCAACAATCAAATCATTTCTTGCATTAGATAAAGAAAATGCTATTAAAAAAGCACAAGAATTAGATGAATTACAAGCTAAAGACCAAATGGAAGGAAAACTATTTGGTATTCCTATGGGAATTAAAGATAATATTATTACTGACGGCGTAGAAACAACTTGCGCTAGTAAGATGCTTGAAGGCTTTGTACCAATTTATGAATCTACAGTTATGAATAAATTACACAATGAACAAGCGATTTTAATTGGAAAACTAAACATGGATGAGTTTGCAATGGGTGGTTCTACAGAAACTTCTTATTTCAAAAAAACTGTAAACCCATTTGATCATAGCGCTGTGCCTGGTGGGTCATCTGGTGGTTCTGCAGCAGCAGTAGCAGCAGGATTAGTACCATTTAGTTTAGGCACAGACACTGGTGGATCAATACGCCAACCAGCAGCATACTGTGGCGTTGTTGGTTTAAAACCAACTTATGGCCGTGTATCTCGTTTTGGATTGGTAGCATTCGCATCTTCATTAGATCAAATCGGACCATTGACACGTAACGTTAAAGACAATGCTTTAGTGTTAGAAGCAATCACAGGTGTGGATGAAAATGATTCTACAAGCGCACCAATCGAAGATGCTGATTTCACTTCAGAAATCGGTAAAGACATTCAAGGTCTTAAAGTAGCCTTACCAAAAGAATATATAGGAGAGGGCGTTTCTGAAGAAGTAAAAGCATCAGTGAAAAAAGCAGTTGAAACATTAAGTGAATTAGGAGCTACAGTAGAGGAAGTATCACTGCCTAATACGAAATATGGTATCCCTTCTTATTACGTAATTGCATCATCTGAAGCATCATCAAACTTATCTCGTTTCGATGGTATTAGATATGGTTATCATTCACCAGAAGCAAAATCACTTGAAGAATTATATAAAATGTCGAGAAGTGAAGGGTTTGGCGAAGAAGTTAAACGCCGTATTTTCTTAGGTACATTTGCTTTAAGTTCTGGATATTATGATGCTTTCTATAAAAAATCACAAAAAGTTAGAACTTTAATTAAAAATGATTTTAATCGTATTTTTGAAAATTATGATGTTGTAGTAGGACCGACGACACCAACAGCTGCATTTAATTTAGGTGAAGAAATTGATGATCCACTTACAATGTATGCGAATGATTTACTAACAACACCAGTCAACTTAGCTGGTTTGCCAGGTATCTCTGTTCCTTGTGGAAAAGCGAATGGGCGTCCAATTGGTTTACAATTTATCGGTAAACCATTTGATGAGAAAACGTTATATCGTATCGCTTACCAATATGAAACGAAATTTAATTTGCATAATGAATATGAAAAATTATAAGGAGTGGAAATCATGCATTTTGAAACAGTTATTGGACTAGAGGTCCATGTTGAGTTAAAAACAGAATCAAAAATGTTTTCTCCATCACCAGCTCATTTTGGGGCAAAACCTAACTCAAATACAAACGTAATTGATTTGGCTTATCCTGGTGTGTTACCAGTAGTCAATAGACGCGCTGTTGATTGGGCTATGAGAGCATCAATGGCATTAAATATGGATATTGCAACAGAATCAAAATTTGATCGTAAAAACTATTTTTATCCAGATAATCCTAAAGCCTACCAAATTTCACAATTTGACCAACCTATAGGCGAAAATGGTTATATCGATATTGAAGTAGATAGTGAAACAAAACGTATCGGTATTACGCGTTTACACATGGAAGAAGATGCTGGTAAGTCAACACATAAAGATGGTTACTCTTTAGTTGATTTAAATAGACAAGGCACACCATTAATTGAGATTGTTTCTGAGCCAGACATCCGTTCACCACAAGAAGCATATGCATATTTAGAAAAACTACGTTCAATTATTCAATATACTGGCGTTTCTGACTGTAAAATGGAAGAAGGATCATTACGTTGTGATGCTAACATTTCCTTACGTCCATATGGCCAAGAAGCATTCGGTACCAAAGCAGAACTTAAAAACTTAAACTCATTTACGTACGTGCGTAAAGGTTTAGAATACGAAGAAAAACGTCAAGAAGAAGAACTGTTAAATGGTGGAGAAATCCTCCAAGAAACGAGACGTTTTGATGAATCAACAGGTAAAACAATTTTAATGCGTGTTAAAGAAGGATCAGATGACTATCGTTATTTCCCTGAGCCGGATATTGTACCATTGTACGTAGATGAAGCATGGAAAGAGCGTGTACGTCAAACAATCCCTGAATTACCTGATGAAAGAAAAGAAAAATATGTGAATCAATTTGGATTACCAGCATATGATGCACACGTGTTAACATTAACAAAAGAAATGTCCGACTTCTTCGAAGGTGCAGTAGCCGAAGGTGCAGATGTGAAATTAACATCAAATTGGCTAATGGGCGGCGTTAATGAATATTTAAATAAACATCAAATTGAATTATTAGATACAAAATTAACACCACAAAACTTGGCTGGTATGATTCAATTAATCGAAGACGGTACAATGAGTAGTAAAATTGCTAAAAAAGTATTCCCAGAATTAGCTGAAAATGGCGGCGACGCAAAACAAATTATGGAAGATAAAGGCCTCGTCCAAATTTCTGATGAAGCAACACTACTTAAATTTGTTAACGAAGCATTAGATAACAATCCACAATCAGTAGAAGATTACCAAAACGGTAAAGGTAAAGCAATGGGCTTCTTAGTTGGTCAAATTATGAAGGCATCCAAAGGCCAAGCTAATCCACAACTAGTTAACCAATTGTTAAAACAAGAATTAGACAAAAGATAATCAAATGATTAATCTATAATTTCGAGATTTAAAATTTGAAAATCTAATTTTGAAAGAACCTGTAGAGCAATGCTATCTACAGGTTCTTTATTATTGAGTAGGATGCTATATTTTCTTTTAAAAAATAGCCTAATTACTTTTATCATTTAACTAAATCATTTAATATAGAAACTGAGTATAAAAAGTTGAGGGATAAAATATGAGAAAACGAGCTAGAATCATTTATAACCCAACATCTGGTAAAGAATTATTTAAGCGTACATTGCCAGATGTATTAATCAAATTAGAAAAGGCCGGTTTTGAAACAAGTGCCTACGCAACTGAAAAAATTGGTGATGCGACAACAGAAGCTAGACGCTGTTTAACACAAAATTATGATGTTCTAATAGCCGCAGGTGGTGATGGTACATTAAATGAAGTCATCAATGGTATAGCTGAATATCCGAATAGGCCTAATATAGGGATAATTCCAATGGGCACTGTAAATGATTTTGGTCGTGCTTTACATTTACCAAATGATATCATGAGTGCAATTGATGTGATTATAGAAGGTCATTCAACACGTGTGGATATTGGGAAAATGAATAGTAGATATTTTATTAATTTAGCCGCTGGAGGGCAATTAACACAGGTCTCCTATGAAACACCAAGTAGGTTAAAATCCATCGTTGGTCCATTTGCTTACTATATAAAAGGGTTTGAAATGTTACCACAAATGAAAGCTGTTGATATTCGTATTGAATATGATGGTGAAGTTTTTCAAGGAGAAGCCTTGTTGTTTCTTTTAGGTTTGACCAATTCTATGGCAGGATTTGAAAAATTAGTGCCTGATGCTAAATTAGATGATGGGTATTTTACTTTAATTATAGTTGAAAAAGCTAATTTAGCTGAATTAGGTCATATTATGACACTTGCTTCACGAGGTGAGCACATCAAGCATCCTAAAGTACACTATAAAAAAGCGAAATCAATCAATATATCATCATTTATAGATATGCAATTGAATGTAGACGGTGAATATGGGGGTAAATTACCAGGTAATTTCTTGAATTTAAAACAACATATTAAAGTATATACACCTAGTGATATGAAAAACGAAGAATTAGTAGAACAATAAGATTTACGAAACACATAAAAGCAAACTTGAATTATTTCTTGCTTTTAAGTTAAAATAAATAGTCAAAAAATTAATAATAAACTACGAGGTTAGGTAATGACACAAAGTATCCTAACCTCTTTTATGTGGAGTGACAAGATGAAAACATTACAAAAAAATGAAAGATTAGAGGGAAAAGTGGTTGATTTAACACATGAAGGACACGGTGTTGTTAAATTAGATCGTTATCCTATTTTTGTACCTAACGCGTTAATAAATGAAATAATTACATTTAAGGTAATCAAAGTTAAAAAGAATTTTGCCATTGGAAAATTAATAGAAATAAAAGAGCCAAGCAGCGATCGTGTTGAACCACCATGTGTATACTATTACAAATGCGGGGGTTGTCAATTACAACACATGACATACCAAGCGCAATTAAATATGAAAAAAGAACAAGTGATTAATTTGTTCCATAGGAAAGCCGGCTTTAAAGATACAATCATCCACGACACTGTGGGAATGGAGCACCCCTGGTATTACCGTAATAAAACTCAAGTGCCCGTAGGTAAAAACCAAGAAGGAAAAATAATTTCCGGTTTTTATAGACAGAGAAGTCATGACATTATAGATATGGATGAATGCTTAATTCAAGATCAACTGCATCAACAAGTGATGAATCAAATAAAAGCTTGGTTTAATGAATTAAATATAAGTGTTTATAACGAACATAAAAAGCAAGGGCTTATGAGACATGTTGTAGTAAGAACTGGGCACTATTCAAGAGAATTAATGGTGATTTTTGTGACAAACGGAAAAAAATTTAAACAGAGCGATTTACTTGTCCAAAAAATGGTTGATGCGTTTCCTTATATCACAAGTATTAAACACAATATTAATAATACACATTCCAACGTAATAATGGGATCAGAATCTTATACTTTATATGGTAAAGATGCAATTCATGATACTTTATCAGACGTTACTTTCAAAATAAGTGATCAATCTTTCTACCAAATTAACTCGATACAAACTGAAAAATTATATCAACGCGCAATAGAATACGCAGAGTTGAATGGTGAAGATATCGTACTTGATACGTATTGTGGCATTGGTACGATTGGGTTATATATGGCGCCACAAGCCAAGCATGTTTATGGCGTAGAAGTCGTTTCAGAAGCCATTGAAGATGCAAAACAAAATGCGACCATAAACCAATATGAAAATACTACTTTTGTCTGTGGAAAGGCAGAAGAAGTTATTTTAAAATGGAAAGCACAAGGAATTAAACCAGATGTAGTGATGGTTGACCCACCTAGAAAAGGCTGTGACGATACCTTTTTGGAAACACTTTTAGAATTAAATCCAAGAAAAATCGTCTATATCTCTTGCAACCCGTCAACACAACAACGGGATGCACAACATTTAGCAAAACAATATAAGTTAACACAAATTACACCAGTTGATATGTTTCCACATACAACACATGTTGAAACTGTTGCTCAATTTGAACATATTTAACAAATGATTATGTGTTGCATTTCTTGCAATACATTGTGTAAAGTTAATTAATTTATTGTTTGCTCAATATTGCAGAGTATTGCAAAGTAAGAAGGTTTGTTAAAATTCAATTACAAGTAACTTACTTTCTAGCATTCCTCTTTCATAGTGGGTTAAATCGTTGTATACTCTAGGTAATAGCGAAGCGCTTGGAGGGTGACTAATGTTTAAAATTGATTTGTTTTCTAATAAAAAGTTATTAGAAGGCTTCTTATTATTTCAATTTACAGTAGTAATGATCAGCATATTGTTATCGTATAAATTTGCTTATTTATTTGCTTCAGTAATAGAGCAAAATATCTTATTTAATTTAATTTATGGTATATTAGGATTTACTGTTATTTATTTATTACATGAATTGGTTCATAATCTGATGTTTCGTTTGTTGTCAAAAGGACAAAAGCCTACTTATCGCATTAAATATGGTTTAATAAAGTCACATATGCCTCAAGTGTATTTTAAAAAATGGCAATATAGCATGATTATGTTAGCACCTTTATTAATTATTACGTTAATTTTATTTACCCTATTTTCTGTTGCTACTTATTCATCTATTATTTTTATTGCAAGTTTCCATATTGGATACTGTGTTAGGGATATATATTTATTATCCGGAGTTTTAAATGCTAATGTTCAATATATTGAAGATACAGAAGATGGCATCATATATTTTACCCAAAATCCCTCTAATCAGTTACAAACTGATACCAAATCGTAGAATGTAAATTAATTTGAGTTAGTATTACTGGTAAATACGTAATCAATGTTTAAACAGATATCGTATTTACATCGTGATAGCTAACTCTTTTTTTAATTGTGTTCATTTTAATGAGCATATTTTATGTAAGGAAATTATTAAGAATGTAAGATAAATACCAATGATATTAATTTAAGATGTTACAAGGGAGGTGTGTGCATTGTCAGAAAGAAGAATCATTCATATTGATATGGATTATTTTTTTGCTCAAGTGGAAATCAGAGATAATCCTAAATTAAAAGGTAAACCAGTCATCGTTGGTGGAAAAGCAAGTGGGAGAGGCGTTGTATCAACAGCATCATATGAAGCTCGAAAATATGGTGTTCACTCTGCAATGCCCACAGCGCAAGCACATAAATTATGTCCTGATGGTTTTTACGTATCACCTCGGTTTGAAGCATACAAAACAGCGTCAAATACGATAATGAACATTTTTAAGAGCTATACAGAAGAGGTTGAACCTTTATCACTCGATGAAGCTTATTTAGATATAACACATCTTGTACGGCCAGATTTACCTGCTTCTACAATTGCTCAATATATTCGAAGAGATATTTACGAAGCAACACAATTAACTTCTTCAGCGGGTGTATCATATAATAAATTTTTAGCTAAATTAGCAAGTGGTATGAACAAACCCAATGGTCTCACTGTTATCGATTATAAAAATGTTCATGAAATATTAATGGGATTAGATATTGGCGATTTTCCAGGGGTTGGTAAAGCTTCGAAAGAAAAAATGCATGAACATCAAATTTATAATGGACAAGATTTGTATAATCAAAGTGAGCGAGAGTTAATCCGTTTATTTGGCAAGCGTGGTCATGGATTATACAATAAAGCAAGAGGTATAGATTATAACGAAGTTAAACCCACAAGAATTAGAAAATCAGTTGGAACAGAACGAACATTTGCTACTGACATGAACGATGACGAACAAATTCTCCAAAAAATATGGGAGTTATGTGGTAAAACAGCTGAGCGGTTAGCTAGAATTCAAAAATCTGGAAAAACCGTAACAGTTAAAATAAAGACCTTTAAGTTTGAAACACTGTCTAAGCAAAGAAGTTTAAGAGACCCAGTTAAAAATGAGACAGACATATATAATATTGCCTATAGTTTGTATACAGAATTAAAAGAATCGGAAACACCTATTCGATTGGTGGGAGTCACAGTAGGCAATCTAGAAAAAGCAACATATGAGAATATGACGATTTATGATTACATTTAACTAAAGCGCCACTAACAGACACCATTTCTATTTCAATCTTTATCTTGCAATTGTTTGCCATATATATTGAGCATGCTATTCAAATCATCATAGTGTTTTAATAAGCGAAAGGTTATCATCGCACATGCTTTAGCATCGTTTAAAGCATCATGATGACCATGAAAATCTAGGTTGTAATAAGACATCATATAGTTTAATCCATAACGATGATTATTGATTGTTCTTCTAGATAGTTGTAAAGAACAAAAATATGTCATTGGAGGTGTGTCTTGTCCTATCGCTTTAATGCTCTCATATAATACATTCATATCGAATGCCGCATTGTGAGCAACGACTGGGAGATTCTCGATGAATTGCATCATATAGGGATACACTAAGTCAAATGTAGGTGCATCTATGACATCATTCGGTTGGATACCGTGTACAGCTATATTTTGTTTGGAAAAATAGTCATTAGGATTTATAAGTGTGTAAAAAGATTCTGTGATTTGATGATTGATAACTTTAACCATACCTATTGAGCAAATACTAGTTCGTTTTCCATTCGCAGTTTCAAAGTCTAAAGCAATATAAGCATTGGCGGTCATGAAGCAAGATTCCTTTCTCATTTATGAATATGATATGACTTTATATAATTCTGTTTTTGAAGTCAAGCGAGTCATACTGTTTTCAACTATGTCAGTACTTGTTGATGCTTTGATATTCGTAGTATTAAAAATAACGAAAAGAGGCTGAAACATAAATAATGTGTCAGCCTTAGATATCATATTGGCAATAGATGACTGGAAAGAAAATATAAAAACGCACTTCTTTAAAAACTAGATCTAAGTGCAAATTTTAAAGCGCTAGTTCTAAAGAGCAACTTCTTCATCTATGAAGCTTAGTATTAAGGTTAAGTTCATGCAATGTACTGAATTTAGTAGCACTTATGCGTGAGTCTTTGTTTTTGCATGCTTTTTTCTAATCATTCTTGCCGAGTGTGCAAGGAAATCATTTTATAAAATATGATTTCTGTTTACTCTCTTCTGTATTCAATTCAAACTGAATTTACGAGTAAATAATGGCATGGTTGAACTATACTTCCTCTTCATTAAAGGAACGTGCTGCCAATTCTTTTTCATATAAATATAATGTATTGCTGTCATCGCCGATGCGTTTTAAATAATCAATATGTGTATCGAACATTGATTCTTCTTCCACCTGTTCATCTAAGAACCAATTTAAAAATGAAATAGTAGCATAGTCTTTATCTTTATTGGCTAGGTCAGACAAGTTATAAAATCTACGTGTTACGTCTTGTTCTTGTGCTAAACCATCTTCAAATGTTTCTAAAATACTTGAGAATTCAGATTTAGGTGCTGGGATAGAATCAAATTTTGCTTGTTCGCCACGATCATTAATATAGTCATAGATTTTGTGACCGTGAAATCTTTCTTCTTTGGCTTGCTGGATATAGAAATTCGCAAAGCCTTCGTAAGACTTGCTATCACAGTATGCAGCCATAGCCATATATGCATGTGCAGCAAAATATTCGTGATTCATTTGTTCGTTTAATGCATCTAATAATTCTTTATTTAACATAAGAAATAGCCTCCATGTATTAGTTTTTAAATAGTATAGCAAAGTTATTCTCATTCGTAAATAATAATTATTATAATCTGAAAAAAGATGGAGTCTTTTGCATTGAGAATTGTTTGGAATACAACTTAATCGTGTTATAATATTTTAGTGAATAGTAGAGGAGGAAATAAATGAGACAATGGACTGCAACCCGCTTAGCAAAACTGGCAAGACAAGTGAGTAGAGCTGCTGGAAAAAAGGGCACTGATTTACCAGGTCAAGTTGCTAGAAAAGTGGATAAAAATATATTAAGAGAATTGGCGTCTCATGTAGATGAGATTGTATTTATAAGTGGTACAAATGGGAAAACAACTACATCAAATTTAATTGGCCATACTTTAAAAGAGAATCATATTGAAATCATACATAATAATGAAGGTGCAAATATGGCTGCAGGTATTACATCAGCATTTATTTTACAAATAAAAAAAGAAACTAAAATTGCTGTTATTGAAATAGATGAGGGTTCTATTCCGAGAGTGTTAAATGAAGTTACACCAACAATGATGGTTGTGACGAATTTCTTCCGTGATCAAATGGATAGATTTGGGGAAATCGATATTATGGTAAATAATATTGCAAATGCAATTAATAATAAAGGGATTAAATTATTATTAAATGCTGACGATCCGTTTGTAAGTAGGTTAAAGACAGCTAGCGATATTGTAATTTATTATGGTATGAAAAAGAACGCGCACAATTTTGAGCAAAGTTTAATGAATGAAAGCAGATATTGTCCTAATTGTGGTCGTTTGCTACATTATGATTATATTCACTACAACCAGTTAGGACATTATTATTGTGAATGTGGTTTTAAGCGAGAAGAAACAAAGTATGAGGTGACACAATTTGATTTGGCACCTTTTATCAACCTAAATGTTGGTACTACAACATTTAATATGAAAATTGCAGGTGATTTTAATGCATATAACGCAATTGCTGCCTACACTGTGTTAAGAGAATTAGGGTTGAATGATGAATCTATCCAAAAGGGTTTTGAAAGTTATACTTCCGATAATGGGCGTATGCAATATTTCAAAAAGGGTAAAAAAGAGGCGATGATTAATTTAGCTAAAAACCCTGCTGGAATGAATGCAAGTCTTTCAGTAGGAGAACAAATCGAAGGGAATAAAATTTACGTTATAAGTTTAAATGATTACGCTGCAGATGGCCGTGATACTTCATGGATTTATGATGCAGATTTTGAAAAATTAGTAAATCAACAAATCGAAACCATTATTGTTACTGGTACTCGCGCAGAAGAATTACAGTTAAGATTAAAATTAGCAGGGGTAGAAGCACCTATTATTTTAGAAAAAGATATTTATAAAGCGACGGCCAAAACAATGAACTATGCAAATAGTTTTACTGTGGCAATCCCTAATTATACTTCGCTATCACCTATGTTAAAACAATTAAATCACTCTTTTGAGGAGGATAAAACAAAATGAATGAGTTAACGGTTTATCACTTTATGCCTGATAAATTAAATTTATATAGTGATATTGGAAACATTATTGCTTTGAAACAGCGTGCAAAATTACGAAATATCACTTTAAATGTAATTGATATCAATCAAACAGAAGGTGTGACGTTTGAAGAATGTGATATTTTCTTCATTGGTGGTGGCAGTGATAGAGAACAAGCATTAGCAACTCAAGAACTAAGCAAGATAAAAGAGAGCTTGAAAGCTGCAATTGAAGATGGTATGCCTGGATTAACTGTTTGTGGAGGATATCAATTTTTAGGAAGTAAATATATCACGCCAGATGGTATAGCGTTAGAAGGTTTAAATATTTTAGATTTTTATACAGAATCACAAAAAGATCGCTTAACTGGAGATATTGTTATAGAAAGCGATACTTTTGGTACTATAGTCGGTTTCGAAAATCATGGTGGGCGTACATATCATGATTTTGGAACACTGGGTTCAGTAACTTATGGGTATGGTAATAATGATGAAGATGCAAAAGAAGGCATACATTATAAAAACTTACTTGGCACCTATTTACATGGTCCCATATTACCTAAAAATCATGAAATTACTGACTATTTATTAGAAAAGGCCTGTGATCGTAAGGGGATTGTTTTTGAACCAAAAAATGTGGATAATACTGAGGAAGAAGCAGCAAAAAATGTGATCATAGAACGTGTTTCACAGCAAAGCAAATAGCATTACCATAATATTAAAAGCCAAAAGTTGATTGATTCAAATCAGCTTTTGGCTTTTAATGTTCTAGTTTATGTAATGACAATTTTATAAAAAAACAGGTTTAGGCAAAACGATTATTTAATATTCTATAAATCAATAATATTTCATATACGATATGGCTTTTTAATTGATTTTTATCAAATTCATCTAGACCCTTAACAGTCGATTTAAGTAACGATGCAGATTTGGGTTGACGTTCGAAGTGCCCAGAACTATGAATTTTATGTATACTTTGCGCAATGCTTAAAATGGCAACTTTTTCATCTTTTGTAAAAGTAACATAAGTATCTTTAGGCAAGTAAACTAAATTGGATAGATGCGTTATAAATAATCGGTTTGTATGGGTGCGAGTTGTTAATGACTTTAATCGCATCCATTCAGAATTATGGTGTTTGTGGTAACTGAGTTCATCTTTTTGGTAAGATAATAATGTTTCTACTTTTTGGTTTAAATCTAATAATGAATTTAATTGATGATACGTGCTTCCTTTATTAAACTTGCCCATTACGAGTTCACGCATTCGCTGGTTAAATAATGCATACATTTTTTCCTCAGTTAAATTAATAGAGTCATCTAGTTGGTCATAATACTTGGGGGGCAAGATAATAAAGTTTACTAATCCCGCCGTAACAAGCCCAATGATAGCCGTTAATAATCTGGAAAAAAAATTAAAGTAATAAGCATCATGTATACCAGGGATCATAGCCATAGCAGTTAATGTCGCTACGGTTGTGCCTACTTGTAAATTTAATCTTGTACATAAAATGATTGTGCATGTTGCGCTAAATGCATATGTGAATGGAGATTGATCACCAAAAACAAACGTAAATATTACTGCAAATAATGCACCAATAACCGTAGCAGGAAGCCTCTTATACCCTTTTTTTAAAGATGCTTTCGCAGTTGGTTCGATGGTAACGATTGCAGTTAAAATTGCAAAAATCGGATTTAAGTTTAAAGCCAAACAAAAGAAGGCTGTTAAAAAGGTCGCTAAGCCAGTTTTAATTGTTCTAGCGCCTACAATTTTTTTATACCAGATGTCATTCATAAAAAAACTCCTATTAAATTTATACATTAATCGAAATAACCAGAATAGTAAAAGTGGTTATGTCATTATCAGTTTAAAATGTTAAACTATATATGATAAAAATTTTCTAATTTATTATATCAAAAAAAGTCTGCTATAATAAGAAAGAATATAATTTACAAAAAGGAACGGGATAAAATGATTGTAAAAACTGAAGAAGAATTAACAGCGTTAAAAGATATTGGTTATATCTGTGCATTAGTAAGAGATAAAATGCAAGCAGCTACTAAACCAGGTATCACTACTAAAGAATTAGATGACATTGCTAAAGCATTGTTTGAAGAACATGATGCAATTTCAGCACCAATCCATGATGAAAACTTTCCAGGCCAAACTTGTATAAGCGTGAACGAAGAAGTTGCGCATGGTATACCTGGAAAAAGAAAAATCCGTGAAGGTGATTTAGTCAATATCGATGTTTCTGCATTGAAAAATGGTTATTATGCAGATACTGGTATTTCATTTGTTGTAGGTGAAGCGGATAATCCTTTAAAACAAAAAGTTTGTGATGTTGCTTTAGAAGCGTTTGAACAAGCTATGACAAAAGTTAGACCAGGCGCAAAATTAAGTCAAATCGGTAAAGCAGTGCATGCTACCGCACGGAAAAATGATTTGAAAGTGATTAAAAATTTAACTGGACATGGTGTAGGGCAATCACTTCATGAAGCACCAAGTCATATCTTAAATTATTACGATCCAAAAGACAAAACATTACTAAAAGAAGGTACAGTTATTGCAGTAGAACCATTTATCTCTACTAATGCAACTTTTGTAACTGAAGGCAAAAATGACTGGGCATTTGAAACGCAAGATAAAAGTTTTGTTGCACAAATAGAACATACGGTGATAGTCACAAAAGAAGGACCAGTTTTAACTACTAAAATAGATTAAAATAAGTTTCGGTCTAAAGTCCTAATATAAGATGGTTCCGGAGCCTATACTAATGGTTCCGGATATTTTTTATAATAGAATTTAATCAATCATGAGGTGATTCTATGAATTATATTACGACTTATTTAGAAAAAGTGACTAAACAAACATTTTATTCAAGTTTAATTGAATACAGACAATATCTTGATAAAAAATTAAGAAGTATAGAAATGTACATAAAATATCTATTCGAAAGAAAAATGTATGTAGGAAAATTAATCGATCATTTGACATTGTCTTTAGAGAATAAATATATTGATATATTAGATGAAACATATATCGAATGCGCTCAAGAGGTAGAGCATCATGATATTGAACATATTAAAAACGAATTAAATGAAATGGAAGCAGACTACGCTCGAATTGTAGCCGATTTGTCACAACAAGCAAAAGAAAAAGTGAATGTTGAAACAGAATGTGATTTAATCGAACGCATTAGTTTAGTCGCTTGAAGAAAGGTGGCGAAACATGACTCATAAATATATATCAACTGAGATGCTAATTGTGTTTACAGCATTAATGATAATAGCTAACTTCTATTATATTTTCTTTGAAAAAATTGGTTTTATTTTTGTATTGTTATTAGGTTGTATTTTAGTTTATGTGGGCTATTTATATTTCCATAAAGTACGAGGACTATTATCATTTTGGATAGGCGTATTACTCATCGCCTTTACCTTATTATCCAATAAGTATACGATTATCATATTATTTGTCTTTTTAATTGTGTTAATTGTTAGGTATATATTTTATAGGTTTAAGCCTTTAAAGGTTATTGCGACTGAAGAAGCTGTTGAATCTCCGGAGTTTATCAAACAAAAATGGTTTGGCGAACAACGGACACCTGTTTATGTGTATAAATGGGAGGATTTACAAATTCAACATGGCATTGGTGACATTCACATAGATATGTCTAAAGCTGCCAATATCAGAGAGCATAACACCGTAGTTATTAGACATATTTTAGGTAAAGTGCAAATAATTGTACCACTCAATTACAATATTAAATTACATTTTTCGACACTTTATGGTAATGCCTATGTTAACGAGACCTCATATAAAGTAGAAAATAATAATATTAAGGTCGTAGAAGAAACAAAAGAAGATAACTATGCTGTTAATATTTATGTATCAACATTTATAGGTGATGTTGAGGTGATTTATAAATGAATCACTACATAAGAGCAATAGGGTCAATGTTGATATTAGTATATAGTACTTTTTTCGCCATGTTTTTTATAGACAAAGTATTTGTTAATATCATATATTTCCAAGGCATGATTTACACACAAATATTTGGCATACCAGTTTTATTATTTATAAACTTGTTAGTTATATTACTTTGTATCATCGTTGGATCTGTATTAGCATATAAAATTAATCAACAGAATCATTGGTTACAAGATCAAATTGAGCGCTCCATAGAAGGCCAAACAGTAGGTATCAATGACCAAAATATAGAGTTGTACAATGAAACCATTGAATTATATCAAGCACTGGTACCACTTAATCAAGAAGTTCACAAGTTGCGTATGAAAACGCAAAATTTAACAAACGAATCATATAATATGAATGACGTGAAAGTTAAAAAAATAATAGAAGACGAACGACAAAGGTTGGCTCGTGAACTACATGATTCTGTAAGCCAACAATTATTTGCAGCAAGCATGATGCTTTCAGCAATTAAAGAAACTGAATTACAAGCGCCTTTAGATCAACAAATTCCAGTACTCGAAAAAATGGTTCAAGATTCACAATTAGAAATGCGCGCATTACTATTACATTTAAGACCAATTGGTTTGAAGGATAAATCACTAGGCCAAGGTATCAAAGATTTAGTTGTTGACTTGCAGAAAAAAGTACCCATGAAAGTCGTACACGATATTGAAGACTTCAAAGTACCCAAAGGTATTGAAGATCACTTATTTCGGATTACCCAAGAGGCAATTTCAAATACATTAAGACATTCGAAAGGTACTAAAGTTACAATTGAATTATTTAATAGAGAAGAATATTTATTATTACGTATACAAGATGACGGTAAAGGCTTTAACGTAGATGATAAGGTAGAACAAAGTTATGGTTTGAAAAATATGCGAGAACGCGCCCTTGAAATTGGTGCAACTTTCCATATCGTATCTCTGCCAGATTCAGGCACGCGAATTGAAGTCAAGGCCCCATTAAATAAGGAGGATTCAAATGCCGATTAAAGTATTGTTTGTTGATGACCATGAAATGGTTCGAATCGGAATTTCTAGTTATTTATCTACACAATCAGACATAGAAGTAGTTGGAGAAGGGCAATCAGGAAAAGATGCAATAAAAAAAGCACATGAACTACATCCTGATTTAATTTTAATGGATTTATTAATGGATGATATGGATGGCGTAGAAGCAACAGAACAAATAAAAAAAGATTTGCCGCATATTAAAGTGGTTATGTTAACAAGTTATATTGAAGATAATGAAGTGTACCGCGCTTTAGATTCAGGTGTCGATAGTTATATTTTAAAAACGACAAGTGCGAGTGACATTGCTGAAGCTATTCGTAAAACATATCACAATGAGTCTGTATTTGAAGCTGAAGTATTAGTTAAAATGAGAAATCGCATGAAACAACGTGCTGAATTGTATGAAATGTTAACTGAGCGAGAAATGGAAATCTTATTATTAATTGCAAAAGGTTATTCAAACCAAGAAATAGCTAGCGCTTCCCACATTACGATTAAGACGGTTAAAACACATGTGAGTAATGTATTAAGCAAATTAGAGGTACAAGATAGAACACAAGCTGTTATTTATGCATTCCAACATAATTTAATACAATAAAAAAGCTAAAACCTAAGCAGAAATACGACGAGGTCTGCCTAGGTTTTAGCTTTTATGTTTATTATAATCAAATTAATTGTCTTTTTGGTAGTCATCATCATTTTGGTCGTCTTCAATTTGAGCAATTGTTATTTCTTCTGGTGTTTTTCCAGCTACAACTTTTCTTTGATGCATAATTGCATTGATTTCCGCACCGATAATAATGATGAATCCAGTAATATACAACCATAACATGAGTATAATGATACCGGCGATACTACCATATGTTTTAGAGTAATTAGCAAAATTTGAAATGTAAATACCAAATAAATATGAACCACCTAAAAATACGATAGTTGCAAATATAGCGCCTGGTATAACTGAAAGCATTTTAATCTTAACATTTGGCGCTAATGTATAAAGGACAATGAATGCAATGAGTACTACAATGACAGGTAAAGCGAAACGAACTAGATTAAATACCCATTTGATTTGATCGCCTAAACCTATTGGTCCAAAAAGTAATGAACTAATTTGTTCACCAAATGTTGGCAAAATGATTGCTAATGGTAATACAATGATTAACGCAAGCGTGAATAGAACACTTAATAATTTGGAGACAATAAAGTTTCTGCTATCTTCCACATCATAGGCCACATTAAATGAGTTCATCAAAGCTGTCATACCGTTAGATGCGGACCAGAGTGCTAAAATTAATCCGACAGATAAAATGCCGCCACTTGCATTATTCATAATATCACCAACGATTGATGTTACTTGAGGTGCATAATCTTGCGGCACATGATCACTAATCATATTTCTAATCGTTTTTTGGTTAATGCCGAGAGATGGGACGATAGATAATAAGAAAAGTAGCATTGGAAATAATGATAGCATGAAATAATACGATAATTGTGCTGATAAACCAGATGCATCATCTTTTCCAATTCTGTATACTAAATAAGAGAAAAAATTCGAATCTTTAGTATATTTCGCTGGTTTATTGATACGTGATACAAAAAATGCTTGATTGTCTTTTTTTGGTGTTTTAGATTTAAATTCATTAGGTGTAATATATACACGATCACGTTCAATTTGATCGTTCTTGTGTTTTTGCTTCTTATTTTCTTCATCATCTTTGATTTCATTTAGAAAATTAGAAGTAGTTTTATCGTGTTTAGACATATCAAATCTCCTTATGTATTGATATTTAAAGTATACAGTTTAATATACTTTAAATTATATAAAAGGTAAATATATGTTGCTATATTCTTTTAAGATATAGTAAATTTTTAAAAATAAAATGCTGAAAATAATCAATATATAAAGGGCGAGAAAGAAATCGAAATTTGAAAGTTGATTTCTTGTTCTCGCCCATTGTTAGCGTGATGATAGTTTCAATAATCTTTTAGTTAGGATAGGATTTAAAATTAGTCATCAGCTATGCTCTACCTATACTATGTTAATTTAGTAATGAAGTGCTATTTGCGTTAGTCATTTAATCGATTGTTTTTGCGTTCAACAAAAGTGTCTTTGGCATTTTTTAAAGAACGTTCTAATTCTGGATTGTTGCGTCTAATCTCTTCAATTGCATCTTTCCAGTATACGACTTCATCTTTAATGTTTGAAATAGCTGAAGGTTTTTGAGAACGATTGCCTTCTTTAATATCTTTAATTGATTGTTTTAATGATTGGCGTGTAGATTTGTCAGCGAGTGTTGCTGCGCCTCCGATTACAGCACCTAATAATATACCTGGAATTAATTTGTTTTGCATGATGTGTTACTCCTCTCTTAAATTAGCATCTTTAATAATGAAATCAATTAAATTATCACAAGATGATTGTACCATTTTATATACGCCTTCGAAATTATTTGTATAATAAGGATCAGGTACATCAGTCTCATCCATATCACTAAACTCTAACAATTTATACAATTGTCCTTTAATATTTGGATTAATGCTTTGAATAGTATTTACGTTACTTTGATCCATAGCAATAATATAATCAAAGTCGTTATCTGATTCAAATAACTCACTTATCATGCCATCAAATGGGACATTGTGTTCTGTTAGTATTTTTTGTGTCCCTTCATGGGGTGTTTGGCCAAGATTCCATTTACCAGTACCTCTTGAAGTTACTTCTATACCATTGATATCTCTATCTTTTAATCTTTGTCGCATAATAGCTTCTGCCATAGGTGATCGACAAATATTTCCAAGACAAACAAATGCAACTGTAATCATGTGTGTACCTCCAAATTATATAATCCTATTTCCCATTTTAATGCTTTTTCAATCATTTCTAAAGAGGAATTAGGATAAAAGTTTTACAAGGTTAGTAAATTTGATAAAATGAATAAAAAAGAGGTGAGCGTAATGACAAAGAACAATGAAGAAATGATCGGTGAAATTAGGGAACGTTTAAATTTAGTTAATCAAAGTTTAATTGACCCTGAAAAGTATAAATCTGCAGATGAACAAGAAGTGAAAGAAGTATATGATTATGTTACATCTAAAGCGTCATTTACACCAAGCGAAGCATCAGCAATTGCAGACGCACTTGGACAAATTCGTAAATAAGGGAGTGTTGAAACATGGTTCAATTACAAGATAAATTGAAACAATACGCCGAGCTTCTAGCTGGAGTAGGTATGAATATACAAAAAGGACAACCAGTATTTATACGTTCAAGTGTAGATGCTTTGGAATTAACACATTACATAGTTGAAGCTGCATATAAAAGAGGCGCTTCTGATGTGAAAGTTGAGTATAGCGATGATCGGTTATCGCGTTTGAAATTTGAATATGAACCAGTTGAGCATTTCGAACTTAATGAGGTTAAAGATTACGAAGTGGCTAAACGTATGGATTACGTTCAACGTGGTGCAGCTAACTTGGCGCTTATCACGCAAGACCCAGATTTATTAAATGGTATTGATAGGGATAAATTATCTGCATTTCAAAAGCAATATGCTACGGCATATAAAGGGTATATGGAAGCAAGTCAAAAAAACCAATTTCCTTGGTGTGTAGCTGCTTTTCCTTCTAAAGCGTGGGCGGCACGTGTATATCCAGATTTATCTGTAGAAGAAGCATATGTTAAATTTATAGATGAAGTTCTAGATATTGTCAGAGTAGATGGTAATGACCCAGTAACAAACTGGGAAGAACATATTGCTAATTTAAGTAAACATGCTGATAAATTACAACATAAGAATTATAAAACTTTACATTATATTTCGGAAGGGACTGATTTAAAAATTGGCCTTCCTAAAGGACATATATGGGAAGATGCAACAAGTTATACCGAAAACGGACAAGCATTTGTTGCTAATATACCAACAGAAGAAGTATTTACTGCGCCCGATCGTTTAAATGTAAATGGGTACGTGACAAACAAATTGCCGTTAAGTCATAATGGCAATATTATTGATGGGTTTACCTTGACATTTAAAGATGGTGCAGTAGTTGATTTTACTGCTGAACAAGGTGAAGATGTGCTACGTGATTTATTAAATACAGACGAAGGAGCCAAACATTTAGGTGAAGTGGCTTTAGTTCCAGATGATTCTCCAATATCAAACCGTAATACGATATTTTATAATACATTATTTGATGAGAATGCGTCTTGTCATATTGCATTAGGTTCAGCATACGGCTTTAATATTGAAGGCGGCACGACCATGACTACAGAAGAAAAACTAGCACATGGTTTGAATGATTCGTTAATCCATGTAGACTTTATGATTGGCAGCCCAGATTTAACTATTTATGGTATTCTGGAAAATGGTGATCAAGAATTGATTTTTGAAAATGGTAATTGGACTAATGATTAAAATTAATTTACGAAAACGAGTAGTTCTTATGCAAGCGTCTTAACGCTTGTATTCTTTTTCTACTCATGCTTGCTGGAGCGGGACAATGAAATTGTTTAAGAAAAATGCGATTTCTGTCCCACTCCTTTCATTTAATACGTTTTATCTAAGCTTTTAAAAGGGGAAGGGTTATTTTATGGGAACTACTAATAGTAAAGCAATGTCAAAATCTAGAAGCATTAAAACAAGACAAGTATTTCCACAAGACACTAATCATCATCATACTATGTTTGGTGGGATGCTTATGGCAAATATAGATGAAATCGCTGCGATTACCGCAATGAAACATAGTAATGCACAAGTTGTGACTGCATCTACAGACTCCGTAGATTTTTTAAAACCAATCAAAACAGGAGACGTTGTCTCATATGAAGCTATGGTGTCATATGCAGGTACTTCTTCGATGGAGGTTTGTGTGCAAATTACAATTGAAGATGTATTGAAAAATGAAAGACATTTAGCAGCACTTAGCTTTTTAACATTTGTTGCATTGAATGATGTTGGCAAACCAATATCTGTGCCACAAGTCTATCCAGAAACAAAAACAGAAACATGGTTTCATGAAACAGCATTAGCAAGGGTGAAACGCCGCAAAGAAAGAAGACAAGAAAGTAAAGAGACAATTGAATTTTTAGCTAATGTACAACATATAGAATGAAGTGTATTAAATCCGTGAGAGTTACATATAAAAGCGAATTGCTTACAAACAAAGAGAGTATATCAAGTTAAATGTCATGAGTGATGGATTAGGTTATGACATTTCAAATGATATGCTCTCTTTATTTAACTTATTGAATTGCAGCTTTATTTAATCCATAGTATATATACGACGCATGTTTGATTCATTTTCTTTAAAATCTGATTGAGGGTAATACATATTTTTAACAAGTATATTGGGACCTAAACAACTAAATTGAGCGCAATGGCAGTTGATGGATTGAGCTAAGGGCGATTTTAGCCATGTGCTAAATACATCTGTTAGTTTGTCATTTTTAATATTAGATAGCGTGCCGTTTTCATCCCCAAAATCTGTGACAATAATATTACCAGTAAATACGTTGACGTTTAGTCTATTTCTCCCATCTGGATCATTTCTCAATGAAACGTTTTGAGCATTTCTAAGCTTTTGAAGTAGGGCTTGGTCCTCCTCATCCCTAATACAAGGATAAATTGGTAGCGTCCCGAAAAGCATCCATGTACCTGGATGACGATGATCTAAAAGATAATGTATAGTTTCTTTTATTTCTCTCAATGATAGTACTTCTAGTTGACTTGCAAAATCAGCAGGATACATCGGATGTATTTCATGTCTCTGACATTTCATATCATAAACAATTTCATTATGTATTTTATTTAAGTGAGGTTGTGTACTTTTATTTAACATGGTTTCTGCTGATATAAACATACCTTGTTCGGAAAGTGTACGAGTGTTTAATAACATTTGATCATATAACTTTAGCTTTGCTTTTAAAGGTGGTTGTTTTTGCATAGCACCAAAACCCACTTCAGTAAACGTATCAATTCTTCCCCAATTGTGAGAGATATGCATTACATCTATATATTCAGCAATCTCTAGATACCTATCTAATGACAATATTAGGTTAGAATTCATTTGTACATATATGCCACGGTCAAAAGCATATTTCAACAGGGGTTTAACTACATTTTTAATAGATTTTTTTGAAAACATAGGTTCGCCACCGGTTATGGATATCGTTTTTAAATTGGGCACTTCGTCTAATCGACGATAAATTAAATCCATTGGCAATGGCGTAGGGTCTGAAGTTTGTAGCGTATAACCTACTGCACAATGGCTGCAACGCATATTGCATAAATTGGTGGTTGTAAATTCAATATTACTTAATGTTAATTGATTATGTTCTGAAAAGTCATTATAGGCTTCCCAAGGGTCATTATCTAATCTTATAAGATGCTTGGTATTAGTGGTTTTCATTGCTTAAAAGTCCTTTTGTGATACAGTTTTGATACACTTTCTATTTAAAAAAGCACTTTATTATTAAATCACTTATCAAAAATTTGTACAACTTCATGTGTCTTATCTGGGTATAGATGACTATACGTGTCTATAGTTTCACTAATATTTGAATGTCGCATCAACTTCATAAGTAAATACATATCTACACCGTTGTTTATCAAATAAGTAGCATATGAATGGCGTAGAGCATGAATTTTAATTTCTGGAAATGCCTTTTTAAAGTGGTATGTGAAAGTGTGATAACTAAAGGGTACATTACCACCAAATATATAATAATCGTCTGTAAATCCTTTATGAGTGCCTTTCTCATGCTCGTACATATCACATAACAGTGTGTTTATAAGCATTGGTATAGGCACAGTGGCTAAGGAGTGGGCAGTTTTACCAGTTTCTTGTATCTTTCTTTTACTTAGGTTTAAAGTTTTATTAATATCCAATTCATGTTTACCGGAATCAAAATCTTTCCATGTGAGTGCCATTGCTTCACCAACTCTAAGTCCAGTGTAAAACAATAGTTTTGCTAAATTCTTACATGTTTCATTTGGTATATTTTCAACACGTGTCTCAAAATCTTCACGAGTGATGTAAATTGGTTTAGGTTTAACACGTGGTATAGGCTCAACAGGTGAAGTAGGGTCAATCGTAAGTTTGTAATATTTTCCAGCGTAGGCAAATACTGCTTTAAATCCTGCCCAAACGCTACGTGCGTATGGTAGAGATATATCATAATCATTCATAAGCGAGTCACGTAGTTGTTTACATTGATCTGTAGTGATCTTACCAATCTCACGAAAACCGAATTGTCTTTTGATGTATGTATTATATTCTGTGGTACGTTTTTCAATAGAACGTTCAGAAAGTTGTACAGACTTCAAACGTGCATGAAATATTTCATCAAATGTTTTGTTATCAGAATAACCAAACTTAACTTTTTGAATAAAATCTGATTCAGCAATAACTGCATCTTTCTTTTTTGAAAAACCACGTTTTACTTTACGTTTATTTTCTCCATAAACATCTTTATAAAATACTGAATAATACCACGTACCACGTTTTGAATCTTTATATACGGGCATTTGTTTGCCTCCTTTCATATGATGATAGGGGTAACGCTTTGTCAATGCATGCTATTGCATTTGTCAGAGCGTTATCTAGGGTTATCAAGTCTATATTTAGCGTATGCGCGTATGTCGTCAAGATCTGTTTTCTTCATTTTTGTAATAGTTTCAATAGTTTCTTTATAAGGGTTGTCAAAATAACCTTTGTATTCATTGTTTCTTTCAATTACTGATTTTATAAATAGTAAATCACTATCAGAAGAAATTTCACTTACTAAATCGTTTAAATCTTGAAATTCACTAACTAAGTAATCAATATATTCATCACTTGCTACTTCTATATCACTTGAACCGTTTAAATATTCTATATCCACATTTAATGCTGCAGCCATCTTTTTTAATCTTTCATGATTTGGAATAGATGATTTATTAATATAGTCTGAAATTGTTGTACGAGGTATATCGGACATTCTACTTAAATCTGCTTGGTTAATACCTCGTGATTTCATTAATTGTTTTAATCGGTCATTAAAAATTGCCAAATAGCTCACCTCTTTTAAAAATATTTATATTAATAATACCAATAGTGACGGCGTTCCGACAACTTTTTCTGATGTTTTTTGATAAATTAAGGCTTGAACTTATACTATGAAAAGGGTATAGTATAAATATAGCCGATATAAAGTATACGGAAAACGACTAAGGAGGAAAAATTATGGCTCTTAAAACATTCATTCAAGATTATAAGAAAGATCATCAAGCGACTTATAAGATGTTAGCAGAAAAGACAAAATTAAGCCGAAGAACATTGGAAGCATATGGTAATGGAGAGAAAAAAAGAATTACCTATACTACAGCTAAGAAGTTAAGCAATGGGTTGAACGTTGACCTTGAGATTTTAGAAGATTATATAAGGTAAATTTTTTTGTAAATATAGACGGTAAAAACTATACGGAATTGGACGGATGAAACAAAATGAAAAAAATGGATAAATTAAAATCACAATTAATCAGTAATAATTTTAAATACGTTACAAAATCTAATGAAATACATGTTGAACTAGGGGATGCACTTATAACAATTTGGTATGAAGATAGTGAATTTTATATGCACGTATTTGATAAACAAGATATATCATCATTTATATTAGATGATCCTAAAGAATGTTATTACAAAAAGAAAGTTAAATCAGTGATTGAGGTATTAGATGAGTTGGTGGCTTCATGATAAAAACAATTTTGATGTATTCAATATTAACGGTATCAAGTTTTGCAACAGCATGGATCACAAATGATTTCTTCTACAGTGTGTTGGTACCGTTACTTATTACCACACTTAGTTATTATTTGTACGATGAATGGATTGAAATAGTAAAAAAGGATATAAAAAAAAGACCTCTGCGTCAACAGAGATCTAAGGCTTAAGAATTAATACTCATGTAAAAACTACAAGAAATCACATATAGTATATTTAGAATTGGTATGATTCAATTATACAACACATATGTGGTTTCTTCAACTATTAAAAGGAGAAATAACACATGGCAATTACAGATAAAAATAAAATTATTGAATTTAATGGCGAGAAATTACCACAAGAATTGAAAGATATAGCACATTGGGTTGTGTGGAAGGCTGAAGGGAAAGAAAATAAAAAGGTACCTTATAATATTAATAATGGTTATAGAGCAAGTGCTACTAATCCAAGCCATTGGAATAATTATGATAGTGCTTTGAAAATCTTACCGCAGTATGATGGATTGGGATTTGTACTATCTCCGAGCGATAACATTGTATTTTTAGATATTGACAGTTGTATAGAAAATGGAGAATTTATTGATACAGAGGGGGCAATGTTAGCTCAAAGTTTATTAGGTACTACTTATTGTGAATATAGTCCTTCTGGGACAGGTATACATGCGTATTTTAAAGGTGAACTACAAGATGATGTGTCGAACCGTTTAGATAGTGAAGGTTTGGAAATATATAGCAATGGTCGTTATATGACTGTCACAGGTGAGATTATCGACGGTTCAATTACTACCCTATGTGACGACCAAGGTATAATTAATAATATTACTGATAAATATTTTAAAAAGCTATCTTCCAACTCTAATTTAAATCTTGAAAAAGGAGAAGGTAATGAGCTAACAATTGACGAAGTAATAGAAAAAGGAAAGAATAACGATAAGAGCGGTAGTAAGTTTAGCACATTATATGAAGGTGATTGGACAAGTTTATTTCCTGATCATTCTAGTGCCGATATGTCATTCCTCAGTTACTTAGCATTTTGGACTAACAGAGATATGGAAAAAATGGATGCAATCTTTAGAAAATCTAATTTAATGCGTGATAAATGGGATAGAAAAGATGGTAAAGGTACTTATGGAACTCGTACAATGAAAAAAGCTATTGAAAGTTGTCAAGAAGGTTATAAAGGAAGAAAATCATTTAAACATATGAGTGGTAGTGAATTAAAAGAGCATCTTGAATTAAAAGGTGATTCTGTGCGTAATAAAATGATTGAAGATTGGGAGCAAAACGGTAAAAAAGGTTTGAAACCTACAGTTATAAACACATTAACTTGCGCTAAAATTCTTAATGATTTTTGTGTGTTTGTAATGCTCAACGATCAGGACAACACTCCATTATCGGTTTATAAAGCAGATGAAGGAATTTATACAAATAGTAGTTTGTATATAGATAGGCTTGTAGGTTGGTTGGAACCTCAACACAATGAGTTTAAAACAAATGAAGTAAAATACTATCTAAAAAGAAATGCAAGAGTACAAGATAAAACTAATGAGCCATTTCTAATACCTGTGAACAATGGAATATATAATAAAAAAACCGGGGAATTAGAAGAATTTACACCTGACTATGTTTTCACTACTAAAATAAGTACAAATTTTAATTCAAATGTTAACTCACCAGTTATTAATGGATGGGAATTTAATGAATGGTTATCAAGTATTGCGTGTAATGATGAAGAAATCATCAAACTATTGTGGCAGGTAATAGCTGATAGCCTTAACGGTAACCACACAAGGGGGAAAGCAATTTTCTTCACTGGTTCGGGTTCTAATGGTAAAGGTACCTTCCAAGATTTAATACAAAACTTAATTGGTAGAAAAAATATAGCAGCTCTGAAAATTAAAGATTTTGACGATAAACATGCTATGTCAGAATTAGTGGGTGTTACATGTGTGATAGGTGATGATAACGCACCGGGTGATTATGTAGACGATAGTTCTAATTTTAAATCAGTTATTACAGGTGACATTGTTAGAGTAGAAGAAAAATATGTAAAAGCATATAACGATAGCTTTAAATGTACAGTTATCCAATCTACCAATGGATTACCCAGATTTAAAGATACTACAGGGGCTTTGTATGAACGTTTGTTAATAGTTCCTTTTGACGCTAGTTTCAAAGGCGTTACTAAAAATAGAGATATAAAAAATAAATATATAGCTGACAAACGTGTATTAGAATATATCTTATACCATGCTTTGCAATTAGATTTTGAAGATTTTATAAATCCGTCTAAGTCAATTGATGCTTTACACGAGTATAAAATAGATAATGATCCAATTTACGAATTTAAAAATGAAGTTTTTGATGATTTTGAAGCATTAAAAATACCTAAAGCTATGGTATATGCTTTTTATTGTGATTTTTGTCAAAAAAACGGTTATAAACCCAAATCAAATAAAGCATTTCACAAGGAGTTTAAACAATTTCTTAGCAATGAATGGGATGTAGATAAAGCAAGGAATTGTAATCACGAAGATTATCATGAAATGATGGGTGTGAGTGAAAATAGAATGACAATCTTAGCTAGTGAATACGGTTTCTTAGCAGATAAAAAATATAAAGTATATTTACACAGTGGGTACAACAGCGATAGTTACTTATACTAATTAATTTAAAACCATTACACTTTTTGTGTAGTGGTTTTTTTAATAAAGTAATGGAACCGAGAACCGAAACAGGAACCCAAACAAATATTTTTGGTTCCATTGCAAACCTTAGAGCCACAAGGGGTATGAGTTACTAGGAACCAAGGAACCATAATATTTAAAAATATTTATAATATTATAT